>Ga0180007_10001815_pt1 | contig 27039 bp, 25 predicted proteins | sample MM_PC_MetaG_FD_121122 | JGI IMG/M metagenome (GOLD analysis project Ga0180007, IMG submission 121122) | Groundwater microbial communities from the Aspo Hard Rock Laboratory (HRL) deep subsurface site, Sweden - MM_PC_MetaG | ecosystem: Environmental > Aquatic > Deep subsurface > Groundwater... | reverse complement strand
TTTTCTAGAGGCAGGGCTATCGTAAAGCTGGAACCTACATTTAATTTGCTTTCAACACTTATCAGGCCCTTATGTGCTTTCACGATATTCTGTGAAATAGCCAAGCCCAGTCCTGTACCTTTTGCTTTGGTTGAAAAGAAAGGGTCAAATATTTTTTTAATATTTTCAGGAGGTATCCCCGAACCGGTATCATTTATTTTAAGGTAAACATTTTTACTGTCGGAGTAGGTCTTTATTTCGAGCTGCCTGATCTTTTGATTTGCCATAAAATGGCAGGCATTTTGAATAACATTCAAAACCACCTGTTTTATCTGTTCCACGTCAACATTTACCTGCGGCAGGTTTTTATCCAGGTCACCGTGGTATTTGATCTCATGTTTTACAAAGTCGCTTGCCTGCAGGAAAGTACAAAGCAGGTCTACTATTTCATTAATGCTTATTTTTTTCATAATCAGCCTGGGCACTTGGCTGAAACTTAATATGTCGGTAACAATCCTATTTAACCGGTCAACTTCCTGCAAAATAAAATTGGAATACTTTTTATTAGGGCTTTCCGCGGGGATAGTCTCGTCTATTAGTTCTGCCGAACCTCTTATAGTTGAAAGAGGGTTTCTTACTTCATGGCTCACAATGGCCGCCATCTCTCCTAAAGCAGAAAGCTTTTCGCTTTGAATAAGCTGGCTTTGAGTTTCTTCGAGTTTTTTAATAGCCAGGTTTACCTGTTCCTGAAGCTGTTCTTTAAATTGTTTTTCTGTTTCATATAGCCGGGCATTTTCAATAGCCAAACCAGCCTGATTTGTGTAAACAAGCAGTTCTCTTAAATTTCTTTCTTCCAGTATTTTTTTACTTGTAGCGTTGTCTACTATTAAAACGCCGATTATCTTGCCCCGGGCTTCAAGCGGAATAACGGCAATAACGGGTTTATGAAGCAAATCGTTTGTGTCTCCGGCATTAACCGGATGGGCAAAGTCCTGCGTCCATTTTAGTATGCGCGGTTTTTTTTCGAGCATAGACTGGACAATCGGGTTTGTTTTTTCCGTCATGGGTATTGTCATGCGGCTTAAGCTGTTAGAGTCTACACCCAGGCTGTGAATCGGTTTTAAAACCCTTTTTTCTTCATCTACCAGGCAAATTATGGCCCTGTCATAAATCAAATATTTACAAATACTCTCCAAAATTACGTCAAGGATTTTTGTTAAATCCATAGTTTGAGTCATTTCTCTTATAATCTTATGAAGATTTGAAAGCTCTTCATTACGCTGGCTTAACAAGTCATTTTTTCTTTCTGCCTCATCAGTCATTTTTTTCATCAAAATGTTTGTTTCTTCAAGTTCTTCTTCAAAATGCCTCATTTTGAGGTAGAACTGGTTGATAAAAACAAACAAAACGGTAAATGACAAAGCAGTGACTATAAATATACCGGCCACGAAAGAAAATTTAATAAAAGCAAGGGTAAAAAATGATTTTAGCGCCGGTAACAGCAGTTTTCCCGTATAATAAAGGGCTAAAAGCAGGAACGAAAAAATGAGTATTGAAAACCATTTTAGGCGTGATAAATATTTTTCTGCGTTCATATGATTGCTATCTCCGTATCTTTATCAAATATGTGCATTTTGTTCATGTCAAAGGTAATTTCTATGGTCTGGTGGGATTCTATCTGATTGTAGGGGCTTACTCTTGCGACAAACAAACTTTTACCTGTAGTCAAATGCAGTAAAGTCTCGCTGCCTAATGGTTCAATTACGTCTACAGTAACCATTACCGTATTATCAGGCGTGGCTATGCTTGCATATAACCTGTCCAGGCAATCTTCCGGCCTTATACCGAAAACTACTTCCTTGTCAACATAAGGCATGGCGATTTCTTTGTATTCATCAGGAATTTTAAATTCTATTTTACCTTCGTCCAGCCATAAGCTGTCCATTTTTTTAACTATTTTTGCATCTATGAAATTCATGGCAGGGCTTCCGATAAAACCCGCAACAAATTTATTAGCAGGTTTGGAGTAAATATTTAACGGGTTAGCAGTCTGTTGAATGACGCCGTCCTTCATAATAACAATTTTATCCCCAAGAGTCATGGCTTCTACCTGGTCATGGGTAACATATATGCTTGTTGTCTGCAGTCTTTCATGAAGTTTTTTAAGTTCTGAGCGCATCTGGATTCTAAGTTTTGCATCAAGGTTGGATAGAGGTTCGTCGAAAAGAAACACTTTCGGTTTGCGGACTATGGTTCTGCCCAGGGCTACTCTTTGTCTTTGCCCTCCGGAAAGCGCTTTTGGAACACGTTCAAGCAATGTATTTATATCAAGGATATTAGCTGCATTTTGAACGCGCTGCTCAATTTCAGCTTTTGTGTAGCCTCTTAATTTTAAACCAAAAGCCATGTTTTCATATACTTTCATATGCGGGTAAAGTGCGTAATTTTGAAAAACCATCGCAATATCCCTGTCTTTTGGGGGAATATCGTTTACTAACTTATCTCCAATCCAAATCTCGCCTTCGGTTATATCTTCCAACCCTGCTACCATGCGTAATGTGGTGGATTTTCCGCAGCCTGAAGGGCCTACGATTACACAAAATTCTTTATCCCTGATTTCCAGATTAATATTGTTCACGACAAGTGTTTTGTCGAACTTTTTCACTAAATTCTTTAAAATAACTTCAGCCATGTATACCCTCCATTTTGTAAGGCATTATACATTTAAAGTTTATAACTGTCAAATTCGTGCTGGAGAATTTAGATCAAGGTTTCCAAATTGGTAAAATTCATTTTAAAAGTATCGGCTACTGCTTTATAGGTCACCTTGCCTAAATATGTATTTACGCCCAGGGCAATCGAAGGATACTTTTTTACAGCCTTTTTTATTCCTTCGTCTGCTATTTTTTGCACGTAAGGAAATGTAGCATTTGTCAAAGCAAATGTTGAAGTCCTGCCAACGGCTCCCGGCATATTAGCTACGCCATAGTGCACAACCCCGCTGACAATATATACCGGGTCGTTATGAGTTGTAGCATGAATCGTTTCTATACAGCCGCCCTGATCAACTGCAACATCTACAATTACCGATCCCGGGGACATTGAAGCAACCATTTCTTTTGTAACAAGAACAGGCGCTTTTGCTCCTTTAATTAATACCGCGCCGATCACAAGGTCGGCATTTTTTACCTGCTCTCTTATAGTATAGCTGTTAGCCATCAAGGGGGTGACATTTTTAGGCAATATATCGTCAAGGTATCTGAGACGTTCAAGATTAACGTCAAGAATTGTTACGCTTGCTCCGAGCCCGGAAGCCATTTTTGCCGCATTAGTGCCTACTATTCCTCCGCCGATAATCACTACTTTGCACGGAGCCACTCCAGGCACACCGCTTAACAAAACACCTTTGCCCATCATTGGTTTTTCAAGGTATTTTGCGCCTTCCTGAACTGCCATTCTGCCTGCAATTTCACTCATGGGGGTCAAAAGAGGAAGAGTGCCTCTTTCTTCAATTGTTTCGTATGCTACTGCAATACACTTTCTTTCAAGCATTGCTTTTGTCAGGTGTAAATCCGCTGCAAAATGGAAATATGTAAAAACAATCTGGTTTTCGCGAATTAGAGGAAACTCCTGTTTTAAGGGTTCTTTTACTTTTACTATCATGTCAGATACAGAAAATATTTCCTTGGCTGAATTCTTTACAGCTGCACCGGCCTTTTTATAATCATTATCGGTTATTCCACTGCCGTAACCGGCGTTTTTTTCTACTAGAACTTTATTGCCTTTCTTTACCAATGCCTCAACTCCTGACGGAACCATTGAAACCCTGCATTCATTTTTCTTGATTTCTTTCACTACGCCGATTATCATTTTTCCTCCAATTGGTTTTTAAAATGGCGAACATATATCCACCTTTGACCCATATAATAAATTATTTTTGAATAGTTGTCAAATGGTTGAAAATAATTTAAAAAAAATGTATGATGAACAGGCGAAATCACAGTCCACTTTAGGAAGGACGTGGAAAAAATACATGATAATCATTGGTGAAAGAATAAATGCAAGCCGTAAAACCATTTTTGAAACAATTGAGAAAAAGGATGTTAATTTCATTCAGCAGGAAGCAATAAATCAGGTAAATGCAGGCGCGCATTATCTTGATGTAAATTGCGGCACAAATATTAAAGACGAACCCAAAAACATGGAGTGGCTTGTGCCCGTCATCCAGGAAGTTGTTGATGTTCATCTGGTAATTGACAGCCCAAACCCGGAAGCGCTGGATAGCGGCCTCAAACTCTGCAAACATAAACCGATAGTAAATTCGATAACTGCAGAAAAAGAACGGATAAAAAATATCGCGCCGCTGGTTGAAAAATATAATGCAGATGTTATTGCTCTTACTATAATAGAGGAAGGAATGCCGCATACAGCCCTGGAACGTTTAGATATTGCAAAAAAAATCATCGATTCGGTCAAAACTGCATGAACTACATAACCGCTTTTAAAGAAGGAAAATATTGACATTTCTATTGGATTTTGTTATAAAAATGAACCTAAAACAACGGTGCGGTACCCAAGTGGCAAGGGAACAGTCTGCAAAACTGTGATTCGCCGGTTCAAATCCGGCCCGCACCTTTTTATGGAGACGGGCGATTAGCTCAGTTGGATAGAGCACTACCTTGACATGGTAGGGGTCACAGGTTCAAGTCCTGTATCGCCCATATAGGTAAGTATCCCGATCACGTTTAAAGGAAAAATCGGGAAATCATATATGGAAAATTTGGAATTGGAAAAACTCAGGCATTCAACCAGCCACGTGATGGCTCAGTCGGTTTCTGCCCTATTTCCGGGCACAAAATTTGCTATCGGCCCTTCTATCGAAAATGGGTTTTACTACGATTTCGATTCTCCAGCCCGCTTCATGCCAGAAGACCTTTTAAAAATCGAGAAAAGGATGAAAGACATAATAACAAACAAACTCGAATTTATAAAGAAAGATGTAAGTAAACAGGAAGCCATAGATTTTTTTTCGAAAACCGGCCAAAAATATAAAATTGAGCTTATAAATGATATACCCGGGGAGACGGTTACTTTTTACCAGCAGGGAAGCTTTACCGACCTTTGCCGCGGCCCTCATGTAAAATCCACTTCAGAAATAAAATATTTCAAACTGCTTTCAGTTGCCGGCGCCTATTGGCGCGGGGACGAAAAGAGGGAACAGCTCCAACGCATTTATGGAACTGCGTTTCTTACCAAAGAAGAGTTGGATAAATACCTTGCTTTCCTTGAAGAAGCCAAAGCCCGGGACCACAGAAAACTGGGTAAAGAGCTTGATTTATTCAGCATCCAGGATGAAGTAGGCGCAGGCCTGATTCTCTGGCATCCAAAAGGCGCTTTAATGAGAAAGATAATTGAAGACTTTTGGAAAAATGCCCATTTAAAAAATGGTTATCAACTCCTTAATACACCCCATATAGCTCACCTTGAACTCTGGAATACAAGCGGGCATACAAATTTTTATAAAGAAAACATGTTTTCTTCTATGGATGTTGATGGGCAGGATTATCAGATAAAACCGATGAACTGTCCTTTTCATATTCTGGTATATAAAACTCATCTTAGAAGTTACCGTGATTTGCCCATCCGGTACGCTGAGCTTGGAACAGTTTATAGATATGAAAGAAGCGGAGTACTCCATGGATTGATGAGGGTCCGCGGTTTCACCCAGGACGATGCGCATATTTATTGCAGGCCGGGCCAGCTTGAAAATGAAATCAAAGATGTAATCAAATTTGTCATTTATATACTTAAAACTTTCGGATTTGAAAACTATGAAATATTCCTCAGCACCAGGCCGGAAAAATATACCGGTGAACTTTCAGATTGGGAAAAAGCTACGAATGCTTTGAAAATAGCGCTGGAAAATCTAAACCTTCCTTACCGGATAGACCCCGGGGAAGGCGTTTTTTACGGGCCAAAAATCGACTTAAAAATAAAGGATTGTTTAGGCAGGTCCTGGCAATGTTCTACAATCCAGATTGATTTCAATTTGCCAAAAGCTTTCAATATGGAATATATGAATGAACAAAGCCAGCCGGAAAAACCGGTTATGATCCACAGGGCTTTGATGGGTTCATTGGAAAGATTTTTCGGAGTCCTGATCGAACATTATGCCGGCGCTTTCCCTTTATGGCTTGCGCCAGTGCAAGCAAAGGTTATCAGCATAAGCGACAAAGCGCAAGCGTATGCCAATGAAGTAAATAAACAGCTGCTTAATAGCGATATACGCAGTGAAGCAGATACCCGCAATGAAACGCTTGGATATAAAATAAGGGAAGCGACAATGAGCAAAATTCCATATGTTATAGTTGTCGGGGAAAAAGAAATAGAAAATAAAAAAATCTCTGTTAGGACATATGGCAGCAAGGTTTCGAACGAAACCACTGTCTCAGATTTTATTTCTCTCTTGACATCCAAGTAGTATTTTAGTATATATTAAGGCAATTTTATAAACAAGTGAGAGGAGAAAATTTAAACACACTGTGAAACCCGGAGAACATAAAAACTACGTTCGTACCAATGATTACATAAGAGTGCCTCAGGTAAGACTGATTGATGAAACCGAAGGCCAGCTTGGGGTAAAAACGATTCAGGAAGCATTAAAACTTGCCAGGGAAAAGGGCAAAGACTTAATCGAAATAGTTCCTCAGTCGAACCCACCTATCTGCAAAATAATGGATTTTTCGAAGTATAAATACGAACAAAACCAGAAATTGAAGGACCAAAGAAAAAGACAGAGAAACACTTCTATAATCAAAGAAATACGTTTGAGGCCGATGATAAGCGAGCATGATCTGGCGTTTAAGCTTAACCATGCGAGAGACTTTTTCGAAGAGAACCATAAAGTAAAATTTACGATATTGTTTTTGGGAAGGGAAATGTCCCACAATCAAATTGGAAGGGAACTTGCTAAAAAAATCAGGGAACAGCTTAAAGAAGTCGCTGAAGTCGATTTTGAACCAAAACTAGAGGGGAATAGGCTGATAGCGCAGTTTTCGCCTATAAAAAAATGAACAAATTAAAAACACACAGCGGTGCAAAAAAAAGATTTAGAGTAACAGGGACAGGCAAGATCAAATACAAACAGGCAGGACAGAGGCATTTGTTAACCGGGATGTCTTCAAATAGAGGCAGGCGCCTCAGAAGAACCGAAGTATTAAGCGGTCCGGAGAGAAAAATCATAAAACTAACATTGGGAAATCGATAAAAGGGGATATACCCCATAGCCTTCCTAGCGGCTAGCATGGGGTATTAAGAAGGTACTAAAATGAGAATAAAAAGCGGAGTTTATACAAGACAAAGAAAGAAAAAATATTTTAGGCTGGCTAAAGGCAGTTACTCAAACAAGGGAAACCGCTGGAGAATGGTCCACCAGCATGTGGAAAAATCCCTGGAAAAATCTTACATTGACAGAAAAAAGAAAAAAAGAAATTACAAAAAATTATGGATTTCAAGGATTAATGCCATAGCCAGAGAGTTTAACCTACCATATAACAAATTCATGAACGGGCTTGTCAAATCAGGCGTTACCATCAACCGTAAAATGCTTGCAGACATGGCAGTAAATGACCGTGCATCATTTACAAACCTCATGGACCTTGCAAAAAAAGCCCTGGCAAAATAAATTTAGTTTTCCCAGTATATGAAAAAACCTGATTCTTCTTTGGCCCAAAAGACGGCGCTTGATATTAAGAATGTTCAAAAAGAAATATTTGAGCTTGTAAATTCTGCGTCAGATATCAAGCTTCTCGAGGAACTAAAAAACAAATACCTCGGAAGAAAAGGCAAGATAAACGCCATATCACAAAATCTTCCGGAAATCCCTGTTGATAAAAGAAAAGAAATAGGGCAGGCGTTAAACAAGCTGAAAACCGAAACCGAAACATCGATAGACAACAAATTCAAAACTCTCAGCCGGGCTTCTGCCGAAACCTCGGAAGCAAATAAAGAAAAAATCGACATTACCTTACCTGGGAACCCTGTAAATCATGCGCATAAACACCCTCTTACGCAGATTACGCAAGAGATTTCCAAAATCTTTATCTCCCTGGGTTTTCAGACAGCAACCGGCCCCGATATAGAATCCGATTATTACAATTTTGAAGCGCTTAATATACCAGCTGAACATCCGGCAAGGGATATGCATGATACTTTTTACATAAAAACTGATTCACAGCCGGACGGGCCGGGCACTACTCTGTTAAGGACGCACACTTCTCCCGTACAGATAAGGGTTATGGAGAAATTCCAGCCGCCTGTAAGAATTATTGTTCCCGGGAGAGTTTACCGCAATGAAGCGATAGACGCTACTCATTCGGCAGTTTTCCATCAGATTGAAGGCCTTGCTGTAGATGAAAATATAACTTTCGCAGACCTTAAAGCGACCCTTGCTACTTTCGCAAAAAAAATGTTCGGTGAAAAAATAGCAGTTAGATTCAGGCCTTCCTATTTTCCGTTCACGGAGCCTTCAGCAGAAATGGATGTCAGATGTATTTTTTGCGGCGGAAAAGGCTGCAAGATTTGCAAGAATTTAGGCTGGCTTGAGACCCTTGGATGCGGAATGGTAAACCCCAGGGTTTTCGATTATGTAAAATATGACAGGGAAAAGTACACCGGTTTTGCTTTTGGCATAGGTGTAGAACGCATAACAATGCTTAAGTTCGGCGTGGATGATGTGCGTTTATTCTATGAAAATGACTTGAGATTTCTTAAACAGTTCTAAACAGAAAAATGAAAATATCCTATAATTGGTTAAAAGAATTCATTGCAATTGAACAATACGCTCCTGAGCAGATAGCCGAAATTCTTCTTTCTATCGGCCTTGAAGTCGAAGAAATAGTACGCCCCTACAATATTCCGGATACCGTAATAACCGCTGAAATTAAAAATATTGCGAAACACCCAAATGCGGATAAACTCACTGTTTGTATTGTTACAGACGGTTCAACAGAACACCAGATTGTCTGCGGGGCAAAAAATATAAATAACGGCGATAAAATACCGCTTGCACTCCCGGGTTCGAAACTACCTAATGGCCTGGAAATAAAACCAACGGCAATACGCGGAATTGAGTCCTTCGGCATGCTTTGCTCTTCAAAAGAGTTAGGCCTTAATGACGACCATTCCGGCATTTTAATTTTGCCGGCAAACACTGTCCTCGGAAAGACTCTTAATGAAACATTGGGCCTTAACGATATAATATTTGATGTTGCTGTTTATCCGAACCGCCCTGACTGCCTCAGTATATTAGGCGTCGCGCGTGAACTTTCTGCAAAATTAGGTTTGAACCTTAAGCTTCCCGACCTTTATAATCCGAGAAAATCAGAAAATGAACATTTCCCGGTTGAAATAGTTGAAAATAACCTTTGCAGCAGGTATATTGCTTCATATCTAAATGATATCAAGGTTACAGACTCTTCACTAAAAATACAATTACGCCTTTTAAACCACGGCCTGCGGCCTATTAACAACGTTGTAGACATTACAAATTATGTTTTACTTGAAACAGGACATCCTCTCCACTCTTTTGATATGGACAAACTTTCAGGAAAGAAAATTATAGTTAGAAAAGCCGTGCAGGATGAAAACCTGCTTGCGCTGAACAAATTAGAATACAAACTTTCTTCAGACATGCTGGTTATCGCCGACGAAAACAGCCCCCAGGCAATTGCCGGCGTGATCGGCGGAGAAATTTCGGGTGTTACAAAGCATACAAATAATGTTATTCTCGAAAGCGCCCTGTTTAAACCCCAGAGTGTACGCAGCACCAGGAACAAACTGAACGTTTCTACAGACGCTTCTTACAGGTTTGAAAGAGGTTGTTCGTGGGAGGGCTGTGAACTGGCGGCAAAAAGAGCGTTATTTCTTTTATTGCAAAACACGGACGGTAAATTTGTCAGCATAAATGATACATTTAAAGAAGAATTAAGGCCAAAAAAATTGACTCTGCGCACTTCAAGATTAAATAAAGTCCTTGGCATGAACCCTGCCCTGGATAAAAAAGAAATCGGAGATATATTATTAAAGCTGAATTTAAGAGTTGAACCGCAGGATGACAACTTAAACGTTGAAATTCCTACCTACAGGCTCGACCTGAACGAAGAAATTGATTTAATCGAAGAAGTCGCGAGAATTAAAGGATATGATTCAATTCCTTCAGATTTAATAACCGCAAAAATACCGGAATATATCATTGAAGAACCGCTGCTTGATTTACAGGATAAAACCAGGGATTTTCTTACCGGCCAGGGTTTTCATGAAGTTTTAAACTACAGTTTTTACAAAAACAACCTTCCTGACCTTAAGTCAGATGCCAGCGCATTAATTGAAATTGCGAATCCACTTTCACAGGACACCAAATTTTTAAGGCCTTCTTTGCTTCCAGGGATGTTTCAGAATGTACTTCATAACCTGAATAACCGGATTGAAGATATTAAACTTTTTGAATTGGGGAAAATATTTTTACAACAGGCTTCAAACAAAAAAGAAATGAACCATCTTGGCATAATCGCCGTGGGAAACACATTTCCCGTCAGCTGGAAAACTAAAGCGCTTAAAACCGATTACTATGTGATTTCGGGCCTGGTCCAGAAATTACTCACAAGCACTTTCCAGTTTTCCGGATGGGAATTATCCGAAATAACAGAAGAAGCCGGAATTTTTGCTCAAGGACAGTCCGCAGTGGTTTGTCATAATAAAGAAATTATCGCAAAATTCGGCCTTATAAATCCCGCTTACCATCCTGACATAAACGAAGACGTGTTTTTTGCCGAAGTTTACATGGATAATTTAATTGACAAGGTTTCAAGCGACAGAAAATACAGCCATTATTCAAACCTCCCGCTGTCCAAACGAGACCTATCAGTTTTAGTTCCGGCTGAAATAACTTATAGTTGCCTCGCTGATGAGATTCATGGCTGTAAAACAAAGGATATTAATATTGAAATTGAACTGTTTGATTTATATAAAGGAGAAAAAATTCAATCCGATAAGAAAAGTTTAAGTTTTACTTTATATTTCAGCCATAAGTCCCGCACGCTTATAGACGAGGAAATAAATGCCGTAATAAAGCAGATTCTTGAAAAATTGGGTAAAATCGGCATAATGCTTAGAAGTTAATCATTTGACTTACAAAGCTTTTTATTATATTATATGCTCATGGTTGATGAATTGCAGTTGCTTGAGAAAAAATTACACGAATTAGCAAATAAAACAGCCAATTTGAACGCCGAAAACGAGAAAATGAAGGCTGAATTGAAGTTTTTTGAAAAAGATTCCGAAGGTATTAAGAAAACTAAGTCCGATATTGATGGTTTTCAGACCCAAAAAAATCAAATTAAGGAGAAATTGACCAAGCTTCTCAACAAATTTTCAGAGGCAGGGCTTTAATGAGTGAAAAAGTTGCTGTAGGAATCCTCGGAAAAACGTATACTCTAGAAACTGACATAGATCCGCTTGAACTCCAGGCGAGGGCAAAGTATGTTGAGGAGAAATTAAAAGAAGCAAGCCCCAACTCTGACAGGGCCACTAGTTCAGACGTAGCAGTACTTACAGCGCTAATTATCGCAGACGAATTGTTTAATTTAAAAACTAATTATGAAAATCTAAAATCTATGGTTAACAAAAAATCTAATGACCTTATTTCAGTTATTGACAGGGCATTGGAACCCTAGAGTTGTTCTTTGTCTATATTCTGCGATATAATACGCCTTGCGCGCCCTGAAAGTGTTGGCTGGCTTAAAACTTAGCTTTAAAGCTTGGTCTAGTTTTTATTTATGAAACACACTGAAATTGGCGGCAATGATTTATTTGCCATAAAGCAAAACAGCACGGCGCAGCAAGACAAACCATTTGCTCTTAAAGTAGCTCCTGTTGATTTTGACGGTTTTGTAGGGCAGGACGAAATTTTGGGCCCCGGAAAGCTCTTGCGCAGAATCATAGACTCAGACAAAATCAGCTCGCTTATCTTTTTCGGCCCTTCCGGCACAGGCAAAAGCGCACTCGCCAGAATAGTATCAAAGAAAACAAAATCTCATTTTGTTGAAAGCAACGCAGTAATGATCGGCGTCAATGATTTGCGTAAAATAATTGACGAGGCCTATAACCGCAAGCAGTTCAACGCAGTAAAAACCATTCTTTTACTTGACGAAATCCACCATTTTAACCGCACCCAGCAGGATGCCCTGCTCCCTTATGTTGAAAAAGGCATAATAACTCTGATTGGTATAACGACTGAAAATCCTTACTTCTATATTAATTCGGCGCTATTATCCAGGTCGCTGGTATTCCAGTTCAAGGCGCATACGCAGCAAGATATTGAAAAAATAATTCATAACGCTCTAAAAAATCCTGAAAACGGGATTAATGGAAATACTATCGACCTGAAAGATGACGCACTCAAACACATTCTAAAATATGCCGAAGGAGACGCAAGAAAAGCTTTAAATGCTCTTGAAATAGGGATTGTAACATCAGCGCCGTCAAAAGACGGCAAAATCGTTTTTGACCTCAAGCTCGCAGAAGAATCCACTCAAAACAAGTCCATTGTTTATGACAAATCCGGGGATGCTCATTATGACCATATCTCGGCGTTTATTAAATCCATCCGCGGAAGCGACCCCGATGCGGCTCTTTATTGGATGGCAAAAATGCTGGAAGCAGGCGAAGATCCCAGGTTTATTGCCAGGCGGATAATTATTGCCGCCAGTGAAGATGTAGGCAATGCTGACCCCCAGGCGCTTCAGGTAGCTATCTCTGTGCTTCAGGCCATTGAATTTGTAGGCATGCCTGAAGGCAGAATACCGTTAGCCCAGGCAGTAACCTATGTTGCAACTGCGCCAAAATCCAATGCAAGCTATCTGGCCATATCTGCGGCTCAGCAGGAAGTTAAAAACGGCAAATTGCGCGATGTTCCTAATCATTTGAAAGATGCAAGCGTTGACGGGGAAAAATTAGGCCATGGCAAAGGCTATAAATATCCTCACAGTTTTGAAGGCCATTTTGTGGAGCAGGAATATATGCCTGAACACAAGGAATTTTATACGCCGTCTGAAGAAGGATTTGAAGCAATAATTAAAAAGAGGATGGCTGGATGGAAAAAGCAATAATCAGGCAAAGAATAGCTGTTCTTAGGGATAATTGGCCTGAAAAAGAAAGAATCAAAATGAATAAGCTTATCGAAAAGAATGTTTACGGCCTTAAAGAGTTTGAAAAAGCAAAAGCTGTTATGCTTTTTGTTCCATTCCGGTCGGAAGTTGATACGCTTCCGATTATTAAAACAGCCTTGAAACTGAAAAAGCGGGTCATTCTTCCAAGGGTTGAGAAAACACTTGCGGAAAAAAAGCTGTTAGCAATTGAAATCAATGATGTAAAAAAGGATTTAAAAACCGGGGCATACGGAATACTTGAGCCGTTTAAAAAAGCCAAAGAAGTTACTCCGGAAGAAATAGAGCTTGTATTTGTGCCGGGAATAGCATTTGACAAAAAAGGCAGTAGAATTGGATATGGCGGCGGGTATTACGACCGGTTTCTAAAAAACATACCGCTTTCAAAAAGAATCGGGATTGCGTACAGTTTCCAACTGGCCGGAAATATACCGTCAACAAAACACGATTTAAAAGTAGCTAAAGTTTTAACTGAAAAAGGAGTTAAATTATGTTAATTATTGCAGCAGTTGTGAGCGTCGTAATAGGCATTACCGTGGGGTATTTTTTAAGAATACTCTATGGTAAATCGAAATTAAGCGCTTCTGAAACACTGGCAAAGAAAATTCTCGCAGACGCGCAAACCCTGGCTGAAGCAAAGAAAAAAGAAGCTTTGCTGGAAGTAAAAGAAACCCTTGAACGCGACAGGCGCGAGCTTGAAAAAGAATTCAAGGACCGCAAGCAGGAGATAACAAACCAGGAAAGGCGTATCAACCAGAAAGAAGAAAACTTGGAAAGAAAAGCGGACATTATCGAAAAAAAAGAACGGGACCTTCAGGAAAGGGAAAGAAATATGCATCTAAAGGAAAAATCCCTTCAGGATGAACTGCTTGCAGTGCAAAAAACCCGGGAAGAGCAGAGAATAGTTCTTGAAAGAGTCGCCGGAATGACGGCCGAAGAAGCCAAGAAGATTCTTTTTCAGAACTATGAGGATGAGGTAAGAAAGGAATCAGCATTAAGAGCCCGCAGTATTGAACAGGAAGCAAGGGAAACAGCCGAAAAGAAAGCCAAGGAAATTGTCGCTATAGCGATACAGCGTTATTCTGCTGACCATTCTACAGATACGACAACCACAACAATTACCATACAGAACGATGAAATAAAGGGAAGAATTATCGGCCGGGAGGGAAGAAACATCCGTGCGTTTGAACAAGCAACGGGTGTTGACCTTATTGTTGACGATACTCCTGAAACTATTACGATTTCCGCTTTTGAGCCGCTGCGCAGAGAGATAGCAAAAATATCATTGGAACGCCTCATTGCTGACGGAAGGATTCACCCGGCAAGAATTGAGGAAGTTGTGGCTAAAGTAAAAGTAGAAATGGAAGACGTGTTAAAAGAAATCGGCGAGAAGACAGTAGTTGAACTCGGTATTGTAGGAATAAATACTGAATTACTGAAACTTATAGGAAAACTCAAATTCAGGACTTCCTACGGGCAGAACCAGTTACAGCACACTATTGAAGTTGCATGGCTGTCGGCAAATATAGCAGGTGAGCTGGGCGCTGATATAAATATGTGTAAAAAAGCGGCGTTACTGCACGATATCGGTAAAGCTGTTGACCACGAACAAGAGGGAACACATCACCAGATTTCAGCCGAAATAGCCAAAAAGTACGGCGAGTCTGACAAGATGATAAATATAATTCTTTCGCACCATGAAGGATTTGCTCAGCCGCAATCTGTTGAAGCGTTTATTATAGCCGCCGCAGATGCTATTTCCGCCGCGAGGCCGGGCGCAAGAAGGGAATCAGTAGAACATTACATCAAACGCCTTGAAAAACTTGAAAAAGTCGCCACAGATTTCCGCGGCGTAGAAACTGCTTACGCGATTCAGGCGGGGCGCGAAATCCGCATTATGGTGGAGCCGGAAGAAATTGACGATACAAAGGCCTACGCTCTGGCGAAAGATGTTGCGAAAAAGATTGAACAGGAGCTTGAATACCCGGGACAGATAAAGGTGGTTGTTATCAGGGAAATCAGGGCCCAGGAAATAGCGAAGTAATGAACATTCTTAAGGTTTTATTTATTGGCGATATTGTAGGGGAGCCGGGCAGGGAAATCCTGAAAAGAAGCCTGCCTGAGCTTGTAAGTAAAAATAACATTAATTTTGTTATCGCCAATTCGGAAAATGCGGCCAGCGGTAAGGGCTTGACCAAGTCCGTCAGCGATGAGATTTTTTCCAGCGGTGTAAATGTTTCTACTTTGGGCAACCACACCTTTGAACGCAGGGAAATCAATGATATTATTACCGACCCCAGGATTATCAGGCCTGCCAATTATCCTGCAGAAGTTCCAGGCAAGGGATTTGGCATTTACAATGTAGAAACGGCCGGAGGCACAGTTGAGCTTGCTGTTGCAAACCTTATGGGAAGAGTTTATATGATTCAAATAGACGACCCTTTCCGTACGGCAGATAAAATCCTATCAGAAATATCTAAAACTACAAAAAACATTATTGTGGATTTTCACGCCGAAATAACATCAGAAAAGCAGGCGTTTGGCTGGTATCTGGACGGCAGAGCCAGCGCTGTGATTGGGACTCATACCCATGTGCAGACAGCTGATGAACGCATTTTGCCGCAAGGAACAGCTTATTTGACTGATGTCGGAATGACAGGCCCCAGGGATGGAATTATCGGTGTGGATAGGGAAATAATTATCAAAAGGTATCTAACTTCTATGCCTCACAGGTTTTCAGTAGCAGCCGGTGAAACTATGCTCAATGCGTGCATAATTAATATTGATACTGATACAGGCGCTTCTACAAATATTCAAAGGATAAGAGTAGGATGAAAAAGATAGAAGATGTTCTCAATAGCTGGAAAAATTTGATAGATAAGTCTTTAAAATATTATTTGACACCAAAGTCAAAAGACTTTAATCAGCAGATATATGATGCTATGATTTATTCTGTTTTTCCGGGTGGAAAAAGGATAAGGCCTATTCTTACGCTGGCTTCAGCGAAGGCCTGCGGATTGCCAGAGAAAGATGTTCTGCCTGCGGCCTGCGCTATTGAAATTGTTCATAGTTATTCGCTGATTCATGATGATTTGCCTTCTATGGATAATGCGCCTTTGCGCAGGGGAAAACCGACGGTTCATAAGAAGTTTAATGAAGGTTTAGCTGTGCTGGCAGGTGATGCGCTGCTTACAAAAGCTTTTGAGTTATGTTCAGATAATGCTAAGAACACTAAAGTAAAACCCGCCCAGGCAATTAAGGCTATTTCTGCGCTTGCAAGAGCCGCAGGGGATGTTGGTATGATTGGCGGGCAGGTGGCAGATACTTTTGGTGCTCATAAAAATCTGGATAGAAAGAAACGCGAAAGGCTTCTTGATTATATTCATACGCACAAAACAGGCGACCTGATAGAAGTAAGTGTTTTGCTTGGGGGGATTCTTGCAGGGGTAAACGAGAAGAAGCTTAAGGCGCTTAAAAGTTATGGACGCAAGATTGGGCTGGCGTTTCAGGTGGTGGATGATATTTTTGATAGCGAAGAAGACGCAGATAAGTTGACCTATCCAAATTTCTACGGTTTAGATAACTCCCGCAAACTTGCCTGCCAATTAATTTCCGATGCAAAAAAAGAACTAAAACTATTTGGGCCAAAAGCTAATATACTTTCTTCTCTTGCTGACTTTGTCATCCAAAGAAAAAGCTAAGGAATTAGGGGTGAGATTGCAGAGGAAAACGAATACCGTATTACCTAACTACGTCCCCAATATGTACAGATGGACTTTTGTCCGGCTTGTTAAATTATAAAAAAATTGATAAAATAGCACTACAAATTTAAGGAGAAAATTGTGAAAAAACATTTTTTAGTTACTCCCGGGCCTACACCGATACCGCCCCAGGTTGCGCAAAAAGAATCGCTGCCGATATTGCATCATAGAACTGAAGAATTCGGTAAAATATTTATTGAAGCTATTGAAGGCATGAAGTACATATTCCAGACAAAAAATGATACGTTTATTATGGCAAGCTCAGGCACCGGCGCGATGGAATCCGCTGTGGTGAACCTTTTATCTCCAGGCGATGAAGTTCTTGTAGCCAGTTCCGGCGTTTTTGGCAATAGATGGGGCAAAATGTGCGAAGCTTACGGCATAAAACCAATTTTAATAGAATCAGAATGGGGAAACTGTATAAAACCAGAACAGATTGAAAGCGAATTGAAAAAAAATCCGAAAATAAAAGTTGTATTTGCTTCTCATACCGAAACATCTACCGGAGTGGTTTTTGACCTTAAAGCAATCGGTGAGATAGTAAGCAAAACACCTGCAATCCTGGTAGTTGATGCAATCAGCGGGCTAGCCGGTCAGCCGTTATACACAGATACCTGGAAACTTGATGTTGTTGTATCAGGTTCGCAAAAAGGGCTTATGTGCGCCCCCGGGCTGGCTTTCGTTGCCGTAAACCAGAAAGCTTGGCCTGTCGTAGAAGCGGCAAAACTTCCAAGGTTTTACTGGGATTACCGCAAAATGAAAAAATCAGTAGAAAACAAGGAAACGCCGTTTACGCCTGCAGTGACTTTGATTGTTGCGCTCAATGAGGCGATAAACATGATAAAAACCGAAGGAATAGAAAATGTTTTTGCGAGGACCGAAAAACTTGCGAAAGCCACCCGCAGCGCTCTTGAAGCGATGAACCTGCAGCTTTTTGCCGACAAATCCTGTGTTTGTAATGTGTTAACCAGCGCAAAAGTCCCGGAGGGCGTTGACGGCGGGAAAATCGTTAAAACATTAAGGCAGGAATTTGGTATTTCCATTGCCGGCGGTCAGGATAAATTAAAAGGTAAAATTATCCGCTTGGCGCATATGGGCTACATTGACCAGTTTGATTTAATAGCGGCATTTACAGGGCTGGAAATAGTTTTGTCAAAACTGGGCCACAAACTGGAACCCGGAAAATCCATAGCTGTCGCTGAGAGGAACCTGGCATGATTAAATTACTGATGACCTATTCGAGCAGTGATGGGCTTGATAAATTACTTAACCATCCCCAGTTTAAAGTTGAAGTTCATTCAAAACCAACGCCAGAAAAGTTTGCTGAACTAATCCCTGCTTACGAAGGGCTTCTTATCCGTTCGGAAGTAAAGGTTACGAAAGAAATAATGGATGCGGCAAAAAATTTGAAACTCATTGTGCGCGCCGGTACTGGCGTCGACAATATCGATAAAGCTTATGCAACGCAGAAAGGCATAGTTGTTATGAATGTCCCCGGGGGCAATACTGTTTCTGCATGCGAGCAGGCTCTCTCTTTACTGCTGGCTACCGCAAGAAATACCCCCCAGGCGCATGCTTCCGTCAAAGCAGGCAACTGGGAAAAAGAAAAATTCATGGGAACGGAACTCCATGGCAAGACTCTCGGGCTTATAGGCATGGGCAGAATCGGAAAAGAAGTAGCCCTGCGCATGAAAGCTTTTGAGATGAAGGTTATTGCTTATGACCCGTTTCTCACGCAGGAATACGCAAAATCAATCGGAGTTGAGCTCTCTACTCTTGAAGAAATCTACGCTAATGCGGATTTTATCAGCCTGCATACGCCTCTAAACGAACAGACGAAGTACCTTATAAACAAAGATTCTTTGGCTAAAATGAAACCCGGGATGAGGATTATCAACTGCGCCCGCGGCGGCATTGTCGATGAAAAAGCTTTGTATGACGCGTTAAAATCAGGACATATAAAAGCTGCGGCTTTGGATGTATTTGAAAAAGAACCCCTGGCGAAGGATTCCCCTTTGCTTGAACTGGAAAATATAATTCTTACTCCGCACCTGGGCGCATCGACCGAAGAGGCGCAGGTTAAAATAGCTACTGAGTCCAGCGATATGATTATTGATTTTTTTACCAAGGGCATAATCCGCAACGCCGTAAATATGCCTTCGGTTGACATGGAAACTTATAAAAAGATCAACCCTTACCTAGACCTGGCGGAGAAAATCGGGTCGCTTCAGTGCCAGATGATTGAAGGCGGGATAAAGGAAGTAGAAATTTTATACGCAGGCGAGGTTGCGAACTTTAATGTGGGCACTATCACGCCGGCATTTTTAAAAGGGTTGCTTTCACCGGTTTTGGATGTGAGAGTGAATTTTGTTAACGCGGCATTCATTGCAAAAGAACGCGGTATAAAAATAAAAGAAACGAAAACTTCGGAAACACAGGATTATTCCTCGTTGATAACTGCAAAAGTAATATCAGAAAAATCCCAGCTGGTAATTTCAGGTACCGTATTTTCACGCCAGTTTCCGCGTATCGTAAGCATGAAAAACCTTGGGATTGACGTAATCCCGCAGGGATGTATGATTATTCTTGATAATATGGACCGGCCTGGAATGGTGGGAAAATTGGGCATGCTTTTAGGCAGCAACGGAATAAATATTGCAAGCATGCAGGTAGGCAGGGATAAAGTCGGCGGCAAAGCGCTGACCATTATTAACATAGACGTATGCGCATCGGAAGAAATCTTGAAGAAGATAGCAGAAATTGACGGAATTGCAAACGTAAAGATGGTAGAATTATAAAAGTTATGAGTTCTGCAATAAAAATTGAAAATCTTACCAAAATATACCGCAAGAGCCACCTGGGCAGAGTTACAGCCTATGTTGGCGTAAAAAACCTCAGCCTGGAAGTCAAAGAAGGAAGCATTTACGGTTTGATAGGCTTGAACGGCAGCGGTAAAACAACCACAATAAAACTTATTTTAGGCCTGTTATTTCCAAACGGAGGCAAAATTTCTCTTTTCGGCAATCCTATGCCCGACAGAAAAAAACTGTCATTGGTAGGGTATCTGCCTGAAATGCCTTACTTTTATAAATTTCTGACGGGAAGAGAAATCCTTAATTTTTACGCTGAATTATCCGGCAGCGTGCCTGCAGCGCGCATTGATGAAGTCATTAAAATTGTGGATATGGTTCCCAACGCAGGTAAAAGAGTCAGCGAATTTTCAAAAGGCATGATGCAAAGGCTGGCTATAGCCCAGAGCCTTTTACATAACCCGCCCTTACTAGTGTTCGACGAACCAGTCAGCGGTTTGGACCCTCTTGCCATCAGGGAAATGAGAACCCTGATACTCAAACTTAAAGAAGAAGGCAAGACATTATTCTTTTCTTCCCATTCCATATCGGAAGTTGAAAAAATTTGCGACACGGTGGGCATCCTGCACAAAGGCGAGTTTATTAAGGTTGTTGAACAGAAAGAATGGCAGGAAAAAAATAACCTTGAAGAAATATTTATAGAGGCCATAAAAGACAAATGAAACAGATATTATCCATCGTCAAATATACGCTCAGGCAAAATATACGAAACAGAGTTTATTACATACTTGTAGTTTTCGCGATAGCGATAATTTTCGTTACAATGCTTCTTTCAGTGCTGGGCGGTGAACAGCCGGTAAGGATTTTGCTTGATTTCGGCCTTGCGTCGATAGAATTCTTCGGATTACTGCTGGTTATTTTTGCCGGAGTAAGCCTGCTACTTGAGGAGATAGAATCAAAAACAGTGTATTTGATGCTCATCAGGCCTATCCCTAAGTGGTATTATGTTATAGGAAGATATTTAGGCTTGCTGGTTTCAGTTTACCTGGCGATGCTGTTCATGTATGCGATGCATTTTGGGATGTTAATGCTTAAGGGCTGGGTTTTTGACCCTCTTTACCTGATAGCAATTTTTTCTTCAATGACGAAAATAGCTATTATCGGAGCTCTCGCGGTTTTCTTTTCGCTCTTTTCAACTTCCCAGTCATCATCGCTTATTTTTACGATTTTTATATGGATATTGGGCCATTTTGCGCAGGAGCTAAAGTTTCTTACGGCGAAAATGCAGTTTACTCCTATAAAAGTTGTGCTTAAAGTTCTTTATCTTGCGATTCCTAATTTGCAATATTTTAACTGGAAAGATTTTATCGGTTCAGGTTTAACGATTTCTTACTGGTTTGGTGTGTCGGTTGTTTACGCTTTTGCTTACTGCGCAGTTTGTTTATTGTTATCCATTCATCTTTTTAACAAAAAAGAATTCTGATGGTAAAAAAAACAGCCCTTCTTATTTTCATCCTTGCCTTAGCAGTTTCTTCCGGCCTGTATTTAGACAAAACTTTCAAGTACCCCTTTGATGTAGTAAATTTTTCACTGCCCCAAAACCAGCCGCCTGTTGACCAATATGCATTATTTGATTTATCCGGTATAGTATTCGGCGTGCGGAAGATGGCTTCAGATATTGCATGGATACAGGTTCTCCAGTATTACGGCGGCGATGAGGAAGAGGCAAAACATAAACATGACGAAGACGATCATGAGCATTGTACGGACGGGGTAACCCATGGCAATGGTGAATATTATGACCTGCAAAAACTTACTCAGAGAGTGGTGCGTTTAGACCCGTATTTCTACTATGCATACATATACGGAGGCGCTTGCCTGGCCTGGAATTTAAACAGGCCGGATGAGGGTATTGCGCTTTTTGATGAAGGAATAAAAAATGCGCCAAACTACTGGCAATTTACTATTTTTAAGATGGCGATAGTTTACAAAAAACTTGATAAGTACCAGGATATGGTAGGAAAACTGGATGAAGCGCTTAAATACCCCGACTGCCCGATAATGGTAAAAGCGATGCTTGCAAATATTTACAAAAAAAATGGAAATTATGTGCGGGCTTTGCAGATTTGGGTTGGTATATACGATTTAGGCCAGACTGACTATAGATTAAGATCTGAGCAGGAAATTACTGCATTAAGAACAATGACCGGCCTGTGAACTAACCGATTTTGAGGTTTTCTTTTTTGCACCTTTGTTTGGCCCAATCCCAGGTATATTCATAAAGATGCATGCCTTTGCTTACAGCAATTATTTCACCGTCTTCCACGCCGATTTCCTCAGCCATATACTGTTTTACCAATTGTAAGCCGCCGAGGTTTGAGGGAAACCCACCCCATAAATCCCACGAGCGGAAATAAATAATGAAGTGAAGTTTGCCGTAACGGATCCGGGTATCAATAAGGCGCATGCAAGGCGGGTCAATCAATTTTATATCGGAAGGCATTCCTATTTCCATCACTGCCTGGTTTGTACCGTGGCCGTGGGTTTTGTACATTTTTATTACTTCTTCAACCTGGTTAACATGCAAAGGCATTTCCCGCAGCATTTCTTTGCCGCTGATATTATCCATAAACCTTATTTTTGCGTCAACCAGCCTTTCGCCATAGGTATAATCTTCAGTCGCTGTTTTTGCCCCGGTTAAAAGATAACTTAAATAATCATTTATATATTCCATGCTTGTAGGGGAAGGAATTCCGCAGCCCTCGGGCATTATCGGAATAATCTGGTGGCCGGGTTCCTTTACCCTGATGGTAACAAAATCAAACTCCAGCCTTCTTTGTCCTTCATAGCTTCCTCTGGTAATTGTGTAAACGTGCCCCTTCTCTAATAGGGCGTTCAGCGCCTGGAACCAGGCATCGTCCAAATCGAAGGTGTCAAGGTGCACGGGTTTTAATAATTCTTTGTGAAGGTTTTTGGATTTCATAATTGGCTCCTGATTAATTTTGAGGCTGAGTTGCTGTTGGGCTATTCTATTAAAAAAATAATAAGTTTTCAACCTGTTAATAACACCTGTTGTTATGATATTAAGATGTTAAAGTATTTAATTTTTTAAAATGTTAAACTTTTTGAAAGTTTCTACACCAATTTTAGAAAAGGAGCTTTCAAAATGGGTGAATAAAAATCATAACAACTATGAAAGATATTCAAAGATACAAAATAATCCAAGATGTAACACAAAAACGAATGACCGGCCTGCAAGCAGCTGAAATCCTTAACCTAACCAACGTTCAAATATGTACAATACAAAGGAAATATGGTATAACAGAAAATGGAAATGAAGATATTAAATATATTTTTACTATTAGTTGCCGTTTCTTTTTGCTGCAATTTATGCAGTGAATATTGTATTGCTGAATACAATGAGTCTCGCTGTGGGGAGTATTCAGATATAGAGAATTGTGAATATATATTATCAGATGAATCTAACATGAAACCGCTATTTTTATATAATAGAGTGCTGATCAAGCAATATCTTCTTTATCAAAATCCATTTCTTTCTAAAATAAAGAAACCTCCCAAAACATCAATTTAACCATTTTCAATTTCTTAAAAGCCATATCAAACTGAAACACGTCAAGAGATTCATAAAACTGATATTTTGACAGGGCTAAATCCTCAGCGGGTTTAACGATGAAGATTAGCTTAAACATAAGGAGGCAGGAAAATGTACGAAGATGATATAAATGAGAGCATAAATAGGGCAAAAGAGAAAATACAGTCTGCAATGAAGAAAGGTTCCATGCGGTTTGTGATTATTGGTATAGGTATTCTGGTGTTTTTTATGTATTTAACGCCATGGGTTCAGATTGGGCCGGGTATGAGGGGGGTTGTCCTTAATTTTGGCGCTGTTCAGAAGACTGTACTTGGAGAAGGACTGCATTTCAGGATACCTCTAGTGCAGAATGTTGCCATAGTGGATGTAAAGGTTCAGAAATCTTTGACAAGCGCAGCTGCTTCATCGTCCAACCTTCAGGAAGTGAGTTCGGAAGTTGCCCTTAACTATCATATAATTCCAGATAAGGCAAATCTTGTCTATCAGTCCATCGGCGTAGAATTTAAAGAGCGCATCATAGATCCTGCAGTGCAGGAAGTGGTAAAAGCTGTGACAGCCAACTATTCAGCAGAAGAGCTTATCACAAAGAGGCCGTTGGTAAGCGAAGCAATGAGAGCAAACCTTGCCGAAAGACTCATGCCTTACAATATAGCGGTTGATGCGTTTTCTATAGTTGGCTTTAACTTCTCCAAAATATATTTGGAAGCTATTGAGTCAAAGCAGACAGCAGAACAACTTGCTTTGAAGGCAAAAAGAGACTTAGAGAGGATAAAGATAGAAGCAGAACAGAAAATTACGTCAGCAAGAGCAGAGGCCGAATCCCTGAGACTCCAGAGAGCGAATATTTCGACTGACCTTATAGAGCTGAGAAAAATAGAAGCAAATCTTAAGGCGATAGATAAATGGAACGGAATACTGCCCCAGGTTACAGGCAGCGGGGCAATACCATTTATTGGAGTGGGTGATATACAGGGTAAAATGAACGAATAATCATAAGAATTAGAAAATCCAATTGGTTAGATATGTTATTCTGCTTACTATTGCGGGTATTATAGGCAGTATTATATCCAGAAAAAAAGGGTATAATCCTGTTTTGTGGTTCTTACTGTGTGCAATTGTTCCATTACTTATTGTGATTCTCGCAGTACTTCCAGCCAGAGTGTCTGCGGGCTATACTAAAAAATGTCGCTACTGTGCAGAAATCATTAAAGAAGACGCAATAATTTGTAAACACTGTAGCAGAGAACAACCCATTGATGCAACATAAGTCAATGCAATTTTAACAAGCGCAAGTTTATATGGAAAATATAACGGAGGGACAATGGAAGATTTAGGCGGTTTTTTACCGCTAATAATGATTTTTTTTATTTTCTATTTTTTAATGATAAGGCCGCAACAGAGGAAGGAAAAAGAACGAAAAAAAATGATTGCTGCTTTAAAGAAAGGTGATAAGGTGGTAACCGCAGGCGGTATTTATGGTACTGTAACCGGTATAAAAATTGATATAGTTGAACTTAAAATAGATGACAATGCAAAAATACAATTAAAAAAGTCTGCTATCAGCCAGGTTATTGCGGACAATAAACCTGATTCATCTTCTTTACAAACAAATGATCAAAATAAACAAGGAACAGAAAAGAAATGTTAACATCAACTTGGATTATTTTCAATGTATTTGTTGTGATTATGCTGATGCTGGACCTGGGTGTGTTTCATAAAGGAAACCGGGCCATAAGCATAAAGGAGTCATTGGTATGGAGTATAATCTGGATAGCGGTGGCTTTGGTATTTAATGGCGGATTATATTATTTTAAAGGAAGTGAGAAAGCTCTTGAGTTTTTGACCGTTTATATCGTTGAACGGTCTCTAAGTGTAGATAATATATTTGTATTCCTGCTTGTTTTCTCTTATTTTGGAGTTAAAGCTGAGTACCAGTATAAAATACTTTTCTGGGGAATAATCGGTGCACTTGTGATGAGAGCGGTTTTTATTGTTGCAGGAGTTGCCTTGATAGCCAAGTTTCACTGGATGATATATTTATTCGGTGGATTGCTTGTTTATATAGGAGTCAAGATGTGGTTTGAAGAGAACAAGGAAATACATCCGGAAAATAATATTGTGTTAAAAGTGTTTAAAAAGATATTCCCGGTATCTGACGAATATGTAAACGGCAGTTTTTTTGTAAAAAGTAACGGCAAATGCCTTGTGACGCCTCTTTTTCTTGTGCTTTTAGTTATAGAAACAACCGATATTATTTTTGCGGTTGATTCTATTCCTGCAGCTCTTGCTATTTCAACGGATTCTTTCATTATCTACTCCGCCAATGTATTTGCGATACTCGGGTTGCGCGCTCTTTACTTCGCTTTAGCGGGCTGTATGCAGATGTTCAAATATCTTCAGTACGGGCTTTCATTGGTGCTTTCTTTTGTAGGTGTTAAGATGATTCTTGCTGATGTTTATAAAATATCGATAACTGCTTCACTTGGATTCATAGCGGTAGTGCTAAGTATTTCAGTTATTCTTTCGTTTATTGGAAATAAAAAAACGGGGCAGGGAAAAACAGGAAATGATTAGCAAAAATCCTGATGGAGTGTGTCCATAAATACATATTTCAGCATTCGTTCATCCTACGGCAGTAATTATCGGAAACGTAAAAATAGGAAAACAGGTTTTTGTCGGGCCCGATGCTGTAATCAGGGCGGATGAACCAAAAAGTTCGATATTTATCGGAGCTAACTGCAATGTCCAGGACAGGGTTATTGTTCATGCGTTGCAGAATACTTCAGTTTATGTAGATAATAACTCTTCCTTGTCTCATGGCTGTATTGTTCATGGACCATGTAAAATAGGTAAAAAATGTTCCTGCTTATGCAGTTGACACCAGTAACTACAATATGTAGTATATAGGGGTATGGAAAACTACCCACGAAATATCATGGACTTTGAAAAACGATTTAATTCTGAAGAAGCATGTGTTCAACATCTTAATTATTATTTGGATGAATTTACGTTTCGTTTTAATCGTAGAACATCCAAATCCCATGGGATGCTGTTTTATCGTTTGGTACAGCAATCTCTGATGATTGACCCTGTTCATGTAAAAAATCTGACTTCTTAATCAACATATGGTATATACTGGCAACAACTGCATAAGCAGGTAATACTATTTATATAGCCGAATCGGATAATCCGAAGCGTTCCTGCTATTTATGGGAATGTAAGCTAGATTAATTACGGGAGGAATCAAATGAAAGTAAAACGTTATGTACTGCGTGATTTAAAAACAGAAAGAGACTTGGGCGCGGATGAATACAAAAGGTCGGTTGCCGACCCGGATATGTACAGGAACAGGGTCGGTTTTGACTGCCTGCTTTATATTGAAAAATACAAAAAACTTTTCTGCGGCCTGGCGGCGTTTGATAATGATATTTTTTATACTTTTGACCCGGCTACAAAGAAATACGAATCCCTTGGCTACAGCAAGATTGCTGAAAAATATGAGGTCAAGATCCACCGTTCTCTTACTTTTGACGGCAATAAAACCATTTATACCGCCACCGCCTGCCTGCATGACGCTTCCTTATATATGGATGCTAAAGGCGGCAGGATCTTTTCCTATGATATTGAATCAAAGAAATACGAGACCCTGGCTG
>Ga0180007_10001814_pt1 | contig 27045 bp, 20 predicted proteins | sample MM_PC_MetaG_FD_121122 | JGI IMG/M metagenome (GOLD analysis project Ga0180007, IMG submission 121122) | Groundwater microbial communities from the Aspo Hard Rock Laboratory (HRL) deep subsurface site, Sweden - MM_PC_MetaG | ecosystem: Environmental > Aquatic > Deep subsurface > Groundwater... | reverse complement strand
CGCCGGGAAAGGCGGCATACAGTGACCAGCGAGGAAGAAACAAAACGATTGAAATGGGTTACTTCAGCATTTTGCCCAGTGGGTCGTAAGGTTGCAAGTTACAGCATGACAAATAAATCAAAAAAGGGGCTTTTTACAAGCTCCTTCTTTATTTGCCGCCCCCCACACCAATATCCAAAATGTAAATGCTCACAAAGGTTAATTAATTTATTGGTGTGGAGGTTCAAAATTAATTTTGCAACAAAAAACGAGCTCCATCTGGGGCTCGTTTTAGTTTTATTGAAAATTTTACATTTTCACCCTCACAAACTTCCTCTTCCCCGCTTTAATAACCATCCCATCCTTTAACTCCACCTTCGCCTGCCAGTCTTTGATGACTTTATTATCAAAACTCACGCCACCTTGTTCAATTAGGCGACGCGCTTCGCTTTTGGAAACCACAAGTTTAGATGCTTGTAAAATATCGGTAATTGAATAGCTCCCCTTCTTCGCTTGGAAAATTGGCATCTCTGTTGGCGCTTTTTTGTCTTTGAAAACTTGGTCAAACTCTTTCTCGGCTTTTAAGGCAACTGATTTTCCGTGATACATAGTGACAATTTCTTTGGCCAATTTTGCTTTGCAATCCCTTGGGTTAGCGCCATTTTTCATATCTTTTTCAAATTCAGAAATCTCTTTTTCCGGCACATCTGTTAATACCCTAAAAAATTTAATTATAACGTGATCGGGCAGGGACATGATTTTGCCATACATATTCTCCGGTTTATCCAGAATATCAATCGTATTACCAATACTCTTGCTCATTTTCTCTTTGCCATCAGTGCCTTCAATTAAAGTACAGGTAATAATATCCTGCGCTGATTGCTGGTAATAAGGCTGGATTGTTCTGGCTGTCAACATATTAAAAGTTTGATCAGTGCCACCGATTTCTACATTTGCTTGCAGGGCCACTGAATCGTATCCCTGTAAAAGCGGGTAAAGAAGTTCATGGATCCAAAGGGGTTTCTTCTTTTTCATCCTTTGTTGAAACATATCTCTTTCTAGCATTTGATTAACTGTAAATAAGCTGGTTAATTGAAAAAGTTCGGCAAAATCCATATTGATATGCCACTCGGTGTTAAAACGAAACTCAGCTTTTGATAAATCCAGAATTTTGCCGACTTGTTTTTTGTAAGTTTCCATGTTCTTCTGGATATCTTTAGGCATTAGGGCTTTGCGCGCTGACAGTTTGTCTGATGGATCGCCAATTCTGGCTGTAAAATCTCCGACCAAGAAAATGACTTGGTGACCAAGGGCCTGAAATTGTTTTAATTTTCTCAAAACAACTGTATGCCCTAAATGTAGCCTTGGTGAAGTTGGATCAACGCCAAGTTTGACCCTTAGCTTCTTGCCTGAAGCGAGTTTTTTTGCTAAACTATCTTTCACAATTACTTGCTCTACCCCGCGCCCCAAAACCTCTTTGATTTTTTCTTTGCTGTTCATACGTTTATATTATAGTCTATTTCTGATATAATTAAAAGAGCCTTCCCTTATTTTATTACCCTTCTCGTTAATTATCTATTATAAATTATGAATTATATTATTGGAGTAGATGTCGGCGGCACAAAAATTCAGGTCGGATTAATTGACCAAAAGTATCGGGTTTTAAAAAGCGCCAGTTTTCCCACCGAGACTAAAAAGGGCAAGAAAGCAGTAATTAAAAACATTACTAACGCGATTGCCTGCTTTTTCACATCTTCAGTCAAAGCGATTGGTTTAGGTATTATCGGCGAGGTTGATTGGGAAAAAGGTATTTCTATAGCTACTAAAAAAATAAAGGGCTGGCACAATGTACCGCTAGCCAAAATATTACAGCAAAAATTTAAAGTGCCAGTTTATCTTGATAATGATGCTAAGGTTTTTACTCTTTGTGAAGCAATTTTGGGCCAAGGCAAAAATTATAATTATGTAGTTGGCGTCACCCTAGGCACTGGCATCGGTGGTGGGCTAGCCGTCAATAAAAAAGTTTATCATGGAAAGAACAACTTTGTCACTGAATTCGGCCACACTGTCATTGAAGCCTCCTCAAAAATTCGCTGTCATTGCGGACAATTAGGCCATTTTGAAGCTTTGGTTTCCGGTACGGCCATGCACTACTGGTATAAAAAATTCTCTGGTATGCAGAAAAACACCTATGAAATCGCTAAACTAGCGCGTGCCGACAATCGAGCAGCCCTAAAAACCTTTAGGATTATGGGCCGCTATCTCGCTATTGGTTTAGCTAATATTATCAACAGCTTAAATCCAGATATTATTGTCATTGGCGGCGGCCTGTCAGAGCTTAGTTTTTTAGTTAACCCAGGCGTTAAGGATGTCAAGAAATACTTGAACTTTCCTAGGCGAAGAGGCCCTAAAATTGTCAGAACTAAAAATATTCATCATTCAATTATTCAGGGCGCCGCTTTAATCACTAACCCCAAATATCGATAAAAGAGGTGAATATTCAATAATTTTAAATTTTTCATTTTTAAATTTTAATTTTTTAACATGCCGATTCCCCATTTAAAACCAATCATATTCCGGGTAAAGAAGATTGGAAGTGAATATAAAGTGTTAAAGGGAATGAAGGGCCCAAAAACTAGGCGCCAAAAATTTCTTTCCTTTTGGCTGCCTGTCTTAGTTATTACTATAATTTTAATGGCCATTGCCGGCATTGGTGTTTTTGCCTGGTTCTCCCGCGATTTGCCTGATCCAGATAGAGTGATGGAGCGCTCGCTGGCCCAAAGCACTAAAATTTATGCAAAAGACGAAAAGACATTGCTTTATGAAATTTATGGTGAACAGAAAAGGACTGTCATTAACTTGGAAGAAATTCCCGATTACATGAAATGGGCGACAATTGCTATAGAAGATAAGGATTTTTATAAGCACCCTGGTTTTAGTCTGAAAAGAATAGTTAAATCTATCTGGGTCAATCTAACACGCGGCGGAAAGGTTCAGGGCGCTTCAACCATCACCCAGCAATTTATTAAAAATGCTATTTTAACCACTGAGAAGAAATATTCCCGCAAAGTCAGGGAGCTTGTTTTGGCTTACCAGCTAGAAAGAAAGTTTACCAAAGACCAAATCCTAAAATTGTATCTTAATGAAATACCTTATGGCTCAACCACTTATGGCGTGGAATCAGCCGCTCACACTTATTTCGGCAAAAGCGCCAAGGATTTAACCCTGGCTGAATCAGCTTTGTTAGCGGCTTTACCACAGGCGCCCACTTATTACTCACCTTATGGCAGTCACCAGGATGACTTGATTGCTCGTCAAAAATTGGTATTGGATTTAATGGCAGCGCAGGGCTATATCACCAATGAAGAGGCTGATAAGGCTAAGGCGGAGGATATTTTGAGCCGCATCAAACCAAGGGCAGAAAATATTTTAGCGCCTCATTTTGTTATGTATGTTAAAGAAATTTTGGCTGATAAATATGGTGAAAAAATGGTGGAACAAGGTGGCCTTAAAGTAATTACTACTTTAAATTATGATAAACAAAAAATCGCCGAGGAGGTAGTAACTAAATACGCGCAAAAAAATGAAAAAAGTTATAACGCCAAAAATGCTGCGCTAGTCTCACTGGATACTAAAACAGGTCAGATCTTGGCCATGGTCGGTTCCCGCGATTATTTTGACACGAAAAATGACGGCAATGTTAATGTAACAATTAGGCCAAGACAACCCGGGTCTTCTTTCAAGCCAGTTGTTTATGCCACAGCTTTCGAAAAGGGTTACACGCCAGAGACAATTCTTTTTGATTTGGTGACAAAATTCAAAACCGACACCAAGGACTATGAGCCTCACAATTATGACTCAAGGGAGCACGGACCTCTGCCTATGCGCAAGACCTTGGCCGGCTCATTAAATATACCTGCCGTAAAAACACTTTATTTGGCTGGCATTGATAATGTTCTAGACTTAGCCGAAGAAATAGGTTATACCACATTTTCTGACCGCAGCCGTTTCGGCCTGTCCTTAGTTTTAGGTGGTGGCGAGGTAAAACTACTTGAGCATACTTCAGCCTTTGCCACTTTTGCCAGAGAGGGCTTAAAACATCCAGTGTCGGCTATCCTAAGAATTGAGGATAAAAATGGCAAAGTTTTAGAGCAGTTTGAAAACAAAGAGCAAAAAGTTTTAGATCAGAATGCGGCGCAACAAATCAATGATGTGCTTTCCGACAATGAAGCGCGATCATTTATTTTTGGTTCAAAAAACTATTTAACTTTACCTGACCGACCGGTGGCTGCCAAAACTGGCACCACAAATGATTACCGCGACGCCTGGACCCTGGGTTATACGCCATCAATTGCTACCGGCGTCTGGGTGGGTAATAATGATAATTCAGAGATGAAACGCGGTGCAGACGGTTCAGTTGTCGCCGCACCTATTTGGAATGAATTCATGAGGCGCACTGTCGGCGGTCCTGTTGAACCCTTTCACAAGCCAAAGCCTAATTCATCAGAAAAACCAATTTTACAAGGGAAAATGGGCAGTGAGGTCATGTATAAAGTCGATGAGTATACCAATAAGTTAATTCCTCAGTCATGTCTTGAAACTTACCCCACTGATTACATTACGGAAAAAACATTTAAAGAGGTGCATGATATATTATTTTACGTTGACAAGGATAATCCCGACGGTCCTGAACCAGCCGACCCGGCAAAAGACCCGCAATATGAAAGATGGGAAGAGCCAGTGAAAAAATGGGCGCAGGCTAATGGCTATATTGAAATCAAACCAGCCGAGGAATCTTGCGACCTAAGAACAAATAATCAAAATAAACCAGAGGTCACCTTTGTTGCGCCCCAGAATATGGAAACAATAAAGATTACTCAATTAAACGCCTCGGTGAGCGTCAAATCAAACCGTAATATTAAATATGCGGAGTTTTTCTTGGACAGCAAATCCATCGGCCAGGTGAACCAAGCACCGTATGCCATCACTTACGCCACAGAGGGATTAGTAAATGGTTTCCATGAATTAAAAGCAGAAGCTCATGATGATATTGAAAATTTAGGTACAGCCACTATTAACTTCAACTATCTTGTTAACGGAACTGCCTCAACTTTATACTTTACCAGTCCGCCAGCCGCTGCCACAATTTCTAAAACCTCTTTTCCTTATAATCTTAGCGTTTTTGCTTATGACCCAGTAGGCACCCAACAAATCAGTTTTTATTTGTTAGGCGGTGCAGGCGAATCAACTCTTATAAGCTCGTATCCAAACCCAACTGGAAATAATGTAACTGTCGCCTGGAACAATACGCCGGAGATTGGGGATTATAAAATTTATTCTATTTTAACTAACCTAAATGGTCAAACTATACAAAGCGATTATATTGATGTAAAAGTTACTGAGTAAGGTAAAAATTTTAAAATTCAAATAATTTTATAATAACAAAAAGTGTCACCTTTTTAGAGATGGCGCTTTTACATTATTTTATCTAAATAAATCCCGCGCCTTACTCGCGGTGGGGTATTAGTAAGATGCTGGGTAAACTACTGTTTGATTGGCATGATAATATAAATGTAATCTTTTTCATCTTTGGGCCTTAACAAACCAGGATTTTTATTTTTATTTAACTCTAAGACAACTTCCTCGCTGAGAGTATTCTGCAATCCATCCAGGATATAACGACTGTTAAATACAATATTGTTTTCTTCACCTTCTATTTGACTCTCCAAAGTAGAGGTGTTTTCCCCTAATTGGACATTAACAGCTGAAACATCAATCTTCTGTTCAGTTGGCAAAAAGTTAAAAGCCACGTCGTTCACCCCGGGCTTACAAAATAAACTGGCTGCTTTTATTACTTTTATAAATTCTGCTTTATTAATATTTACTTTTGTCTGATATTCTTTGGGAATAATTTGTTTATAATCGGGATACTGGCCCTCCACTAGGCGAGAAATTATATTTACATCACCAAAACTAAATTGAATTTGATTTTCACTGACAGTTATAGTTATTTGTTCATTTTCGTCACTGAGAATTCTGATCAGTTCCTGAATTGTTTTTAAGGGCACAATTACGCCCTGCTTTTTTCCACTTGATTTCTCTAAATCAATAGTTTTTTCAGCTAACCGATAGCTGTCGGTGGCCGCCAGGGTCAATCTGCCATCCTGAAAGCTCATAAAAACACCGTTAATCTCGGGCCTAGACTCATCAAGGGCAACGGCAAAAGCAACTGAGGAAAGCGCATTTTTAAAGTCAGTAACTTTAATTAGGTGTGTATCTTTTGATTCTACTTGGGGAATTAGCGGAAATTCAGACGCCTCAACACCTTTAATTGTAGTTTTTGAGTTTTTGCATTTCAGTTTTAATTCCTGATTAATAACCTCAATATCAATCTTTTCATTGGGTAATAAACTAATATAATCGTTTAATAATTTTGCTTGCACCGTAAAACTTCCCTCTTTTTCAATTTTTCCACGGACAGTACAGACAATCCCCATTTCTAAATTAGTGGTGAGTAGTTTTAAAACACCCTGCTCGGCTTTTAATAAAACATTGTTTAAAATTGGCAGTGAAATGTTTTTACTAGCAATATGACTGACAAAATTTAAACCTCTTTTTAAATTCTCCTGCGTACATAGTAATTTCATATTTTTATATTAATAGTAAGTGTAGTAATAGGGTGGATAAGTGGATAAATAATAATTATACTTATACTAACTTAATAAATAAATTTTTATCAAGTTAATAATTTATGTAAAATTAACTAATAAATTGTTGATAAAAATCTTAATTAAACTTTTAATTTAAATAAATAACTTTTTAATCACCTGTTATAAAGAATTTATAAGCAGATTATACACAGTGTTATTTATTATAAATTCTTTGCCTAATTAAATTTATGTCCTGCCTAATCTTTTCGTTTTGTTCAAATTCTTTCTTAATTTTATCATAGGCGTGCATGGCAGTAGTATGATCACGGCCGCCTAATTCCTGACCAATGGCTGGATATGAGCTTTTCATTTCCTCGCGCATAAGATACATCACTATTTGTCTGGGGGTAACAAGTTCTTTTTTGCGGCTGCTGCCGATTAAATCATCATTGGAAATATCATAAAATTCAGCTACAGTTGAAACTAATTGCTTGGCAGTTAAGGCGCCAAAACGCTGGCGATAAACTGATAGGCTGGAAAGAATGTTTTTTACTAATTCAAGGTTTGGCGGTGCATTATTAAGCTGATGATAGGCCATAATTCGATTTAAAGCACCCTCTAGCTCCCTAACATTGTTTTGGATATTGGTGGCGATATAATTGATAATTTCTCTTGGTAGTGCATAGTTTTTTTCTCTTGCCTTAGCCTCTAAAATGGCAATTCTTGTTTCCAGATCAGGCTGACCGATATCGGCAATCATGCCGCATTCAAAACGAGAGATTAAGCGGTTTTCAAGAGTGGGTATAGCTTTAGGTGGTCGATCAGAACTTACGACTATCTGTTTGTTGAATTGATACAAGGTGTTAAAAGTATGAAAGAACTCTTCTTGTGTGCTCTCCTTGCCTGCCAGGAACTGAATATCATCAATTAATAAAATGTCAACATGACGATAAACATTTTTGAACTTATTTCCCTGGCCATCACGAATAGCCTGGATAAATTCATTCGTAAATTTTTCACAGGTTACGTAAATAGTCTTTTTACCCTTGTGTTTTTTAAGTGTTTCGTGGGCAATGGCCTGCATCAAATGTGTTTTTCCTAAACCAGCGCCGCCGTAAATAAATAATGGATTATATACTTCCCCTGGTTTTTCGACGACTGCTAAGCAGGCGGCATGAGCTAATTCATTTCCCTTGCCAACCACGAAAGTTTCAAATGTATAACGTGGATTTAGGCCATAGCCATTTTTTATTTCAGGTTCCGAAGGCGCTGAAGCAGGCGCTTTTTCTCTTTCCACGACTATCGCCCTTTTTAACATGTCTGATTTAGTCGGTGCTTTTAAAAGTTCTACTTTATAAGTAACTTCAATAACCTTTCCGCCTGTAACATTTTGCATTGCATTGAGAATATTTTTGTGATATTTATTTTCCAGCCAGGTTTTAGTAAAAGCATTTGGTACGCCAATAATTACCTTATTATTTTCTTGTGAAATAATGAAAGTATTTTTAAACCAAGTTGTAAAATTAGCCTTACTTAAAGCAAGCTCTAGTTCTCCTAAGACAGCCTGCCAAAGTTGTTCGTTGGTCATAAGCTCCTGAAATAAAAATAAGTCCGTGTTTAATATCATAACATAAAAAAAGTAATTAAAAAATGGCCTAAATAGCATAAGTTGTGCATAATGTGTTGATACTATGGGGATAAAATTTTACAAGAAAAATTAATCTAAAAATATTAACAATCCTTTGACTATGTAATCAGGAACTGCTATGATTAAAAAGTAAAACTTCTTTTTAATACAAAAAAATGCCGAAAGGAACATTTCAGCCAAAGAAAAAATATCGCAAAAAAACACATGGTTTTCGTTCTCGGATGAAAAATAGGACTGGACGCCTAGTTCTGCATCGCCGTCGTTTGAAAGGCAGAAGAAAATTAAGCTGGTAATTTATGTTGCCCCGCATCCATAGACTAGTTAGGGAAAGGGATTTTAAACGGGTTTACCGATATTGTTATACCTATTTTTCACCCTTTGTTATCTTAAAATTTGCTAAAAATAATCAGAATAAATCAAGATTTGGCTTTATTGTTGGTAATAAAATCTCCAAAAAATCAACCAAGAGGAATAAAATTAAGAGATTTTTAAGGGCAATTGTTAGCACTGATCTTAAAAATATTAAATTAGGCCATGATTATGTATTAATAGCCCGTTCAGCCATAGTTGACAGAAAATATTCTGAAATTAAGTCAGAGATAGAAAAGTTATTTAAAAGATCAAAGCAAGTCAAATGACCTTCCTTACTACACATTTAAGAGTCATGATTTTGAAGATGATTAAATTTTACCAAAAGACCTTATCTTTTGACCACGGCTTTCCTTCCTCTCTTTTCCCTTATGGATATTGTCGTTTTCGGCCAACTTGTTCAGAATATGCTTATCAGGCAGTTAAAAAACACGGCATTTTAAAAGGCGGACTCTTGGCTTTTTGGCGAGTTTTACGATGCAATCCATTTAATAAAGGAGGTTATGATCCGGTGAAATAAAAAATGGGTAATCTATTCAATCTAATTTTATTTGAACCATTCTTTAATGCGGTAATATTTATTTATAGATATATCGGTGATTTAGGCGTGGCGATTATTATTTTGACAATAATTATTCGAGCCATACTTTATTTACCATCGCGTTCCTCAATAAAATCACAAAAATCATTGCAGGATATTCAGCCAAAATTACAGGAACTACAGAAACGATATAAAGGTAATAAAGAGGAATTGGGCAGGCAGATGATTAAGTTATACAAAGAGAATAAGGTTAATCCCCTCTCATCGTGTCTGCCGCTTTTGATTCAACTACCCATTTTAATAGCTTTATACAAGGCATTTATCGCAGTAGCTAATACAGATCCAAGCACCCATATTTTGGTAGCTGATCAGATAAAACACTTATGGGGCTCCCTCGAAATTACTTACACTACCACCCCGGTTAATCCAGATTTTTTGGGCTTCCTGGACCTCTCAACCAAAAAAAATATTATTCTGGCTATTTTAGCGGCTGGCTTTCAGTTTTGGCAATCCAAAATGTTAATGGCCAAGAAACCAGTTGTCAAAGATAAAGCAGCAAGAGATGAAGGTATGGCCTCGGCTATGTCAAAGCAAATGACCTATATATTTCCCTTAATCACAGGCTGGATTGCCTATCAGTTCCCGGCTGGCCTAGCTTTGTACTGGATTGTCACTACGCTGCTCATGATTGCGCAGCAATATTACTTATTTAGAAAGCCCAAACCTAAACCAGAAGAAGTAAAATCTATATGAATTTAGGAAAAAAAGAATTAATTGGCTTGCCAGTTTTTACTCAATCAAATGAAAATTTGGGCAAGGTTTGTGATTTTGAATTAGATTCAGCAACGCAAAAAATTTTTAGGTACCACGTAAAAAGTGAGAGAATTATCAAAGACATTTTGGCAAAAGAATTAATAATTTCTACCGAACAAATAGTTTCTGTCGATAAATCAAAAATGGTGGTAGAAGACAATGTGGCAAAAGAAAAAAAACAGGCTTATGAAGTAGGGGCAGTGCCTGTATAATTAGTAATTGAATTTTTTTCGATTCTTTTAATATGAAGAAAAGGATTTTTTTATTATTATTTTTCGAGTATTTTTATCGATAAACTGGAATTCTAAAACTATTTTTTTACATAGCTTCAAAACATCTTTAATTTTATCTGCCCACTCAATTACGCAAACAGTATTTTTTTCTTCTAAATATTCTTTTATACCTAAATTGATAATATCATCTGGATTTTTTAGGCGATAGAGGTCAGCATGACAAAATCTTTTTATTTTAGCTTTTTTTACTGGATAGACTTTCATCAAGATGAAGCTGGGACTGGCAATTAATTTTTTGATCCCCAGGCCACTTGCCAAGCCTTTAGTAAAACAGGTCTTGCCGCCGCCCAGGTCGCCGACTAAACATAATATCTCACCGCCCTTTAAATTTTTAGCTAGTTTAATGGCAAGTTTTTTTGTTTCCGAAGGTTTTTTAGAAAGATAGATCATAAACTCAATATAGCAAAAATCGGATTATTGATAAATAATAGGAGATTCAATAGTTGCGCCATTTTTGCCTTATTTTAGCCAAAAAATATAATATATAACCTTAAAAGGTTGACAGTTTTCGAACTATTTTTTATACTAATCTATTCAGCTTTATCCCGCACCTTCCAGTGGAGTAATAGACCCCGAAAGAAGGATTTATTCGACATTCCTTCATTTCCATGGCAAGTTGCCGACGATCTATAGCTTTGGCGACGGAGTGCTGCGGGGTGTGCGGGAAAGGTGCGGGATTAATAAACATTGTTAAGTTATATGGAATTATCGCCTTATCAGCAAATTTATGAGCTTGTCAAAAAAAGCAATAAAATTGTCATTGCTTTACCGAGAAAGCCCTCCACTGACGCGATCGCCTCTGGCTTGGGGTTGTTTTTATGTTTGGAAAAAATGAAAAAATCAGTGACTGTGGTTTGCAATCAATTTGAATTACCGCCTTATCACCAATTTTTACCGAAGAGTAAGGAAATCCTTTCTGATCTAACCACTTTGAGAAAATTTATTATTCATCTTGATCTTACCAAAACAAAAGTCAAGGAATTAAGTTATGATATTACTGATGATAAACTAAATGTTTACATCACACCAAAAAGTGGCTTTTATGACCCAAGAGATATTACCACCTCTGCCTCTAGATACGAATATGAGTTGATATTTGTTTTGGATTCATCAGATTTAGAATCATTGGGTACAATATATGATGAGAATGCGGAATTTTTCTATCACATGCCAATTATTAATATAGATCACAAACCGACCAATGAATATTTCGGCCAGATTAATTTAGTTGACTTGGTGGCTACCTCCACCTCAGAGCTAGTTTTTGAATTAGTCAAAGAGTTTAAAGAAAAACTTATGGACGAATATATTGCCACGAGCCTCCTAACTGGCATCATTTCAAAAACTAAAAGTTTCCAGAGTGCGACAGTGACACCGAAATCTTTAGCCATCGCCAGCCATTTGATCGAGCAGGGCGCCAGGAGAGACGAGATTATAAAAAATTTATTTCGCACAAAGTCTATTTCAACTCTAAAATTATGGGGACGCGCCCTGGCCAGACTGAAAATGGATTTGGATGGCCGTGTGATCTGGTCAATGCTGGCCAGACAGGACTTTGATTTGTCTGGTGCCAACTGTGATGACTTGGAAGGAGTGGTTGACGAATTAATAATTAATACCCCAAACGCTGAGATTGTCATGCTTTTATGTGAGAAGAAAGAGAAAAAAATCGAGGCTGTTGTAAATACCATAAAAAGTATTAATGGATTAGAGCTTTTTAACGATTTTAAACCCAGGGGTACAATAAACTTTGCTAGATTTGAAATCGAAGGCAAGAATATTGTTGAAGCCGAAGAACTAATTCTGCAGAAGATAAAAGAATATTACGGTAAGCTATAAAAAATTTATATATTATAATATAACCTATTATCGCTTAATAAAGCGATTTTTTATTTACCCCAGCACCAGAACGCCACAAGTGTAAACCCGGGGATGCCGTCGTCCATAGCCATGGACCATGGGCGTCGGACGATGAATGGCATAATGCCAAAGGCGTTCGGTGCGGGGCTCCACAAATAGTTAATTTTATGATATAATTTAAATATAAAGCCTAAACTTCTAATGAAGATAGAAAATGATAAAAGATAAAAATTTAAAAGACCTGATTGATGAGTCAAAAGACGAGAAAAAGAAAGTCAAGATTGCCACAGAGGAGGATGAAGAAAAGTTGCAAGAAAAAATGAAAGAAATTAGTATTAAGGAAAGAGAAAGAGCAACGCGGGGAAAAGCAAATGAATGGGGATTGGGTTATGTTGATTTGTCTGGCTTCCCGATCACGCCAGAAGCCCTGTCCTCTATTTCTAAGGAGAAGGCGAATGAGCTAAAAACAGTTTGTTTTTTAAAGACAAATGAGCAAATCAGAATAGGCACGATTGATCCGGAAAACCCCTCTGTTTTAGAGCTTCTCGCCTCCCTAGAAAAGAAAGACGGTTTAAACGGTGAGATCTATATAATATCAGAACACAGCCTGGCAAACGCTATAAAATTATATGACACCCTACCCAAGATCAGGAAATACGTTTCTGGTATAGAAATAAGCCAGCAGGATTTAGAAAAATACAAGCATGCAGTAAAAAGCTTTCGCGATCTCGCCGAGCAAGTCAAAAGAGTTTCAACAACAGAGATATTAAATATTATAGTGGCTGGTGCTATCCAGTCTAGATCGTCAGATATTCACATTGAAGCCGAAGAAAAAGATGTAAAAGTAAGGTACAGAATTGATGGCGTACTCCACGATGTGGCTTCCCTACCCAAGGATATCTGGCCTAAGATTATTAACCGTATTAAACTTTTATCCGGCCTAAAAATTAATATTACAAATGTTCCGCAAGACGGACGTTTTACTATTTATTTAACTAAAGAGTTTATTGATGTCAGAGTTTCTTGCATACCAACTGCCTACGGCGAAAGTGTGGTGATGAGACTTTTGATGTCATCAGCTGTAGGACTTGAATTGAAAGATTTAGGTATCGGGGGCGAGGCTTTTAGGCTAATAAAGCAAGAGATCGAGAGACCCAATGGTATGATTTTAACAACTGGACCAACAGGTTCAGGCAAAACTACTACCCTATATGCGTTTATAAAAACATTGAACCAACCAGAAAGCAAAATAATTACCTTGGAAAACCCCATTGAGTATAGACTGGCTGGTATTAACCAAAGCCAAGTGGACGAATCGCGTAATTATACCTTTGCTGGGGGACTAAAATCCATTCTGCGGCAAGATCCAGATATTGTTATGGTTGGTGAAATCAGAGATCAACAAACAGCGGAAATAGCCATTCAGGCGGCGCTTACCGGGCATTTGATGCTTTCCACCCTGCATACTAATAGTGCCGCCGGAGCGATACCCCGTTTTCTTTCGATGGGCGTGATACCTTATTTATTAGCCCCAGCACTAAATGTTGTTATTGGCCAACGATTAGTCAGACGTATCTGCTCGAATTGCAAAAAAGAAACGGAACTTTCCGAAGATGATTTGAAAAGAGTCAAAGAAGACTTACAAAAATTACCAAAAAACGTTGAATTCAAATACGATATAAATAACTTAAAATTTTACCAAGGCACAGGCTGTGACGAATGCAGCAGCATTGGCTATCGGGACAGAATCGGCATCTATGAAGTATTAATCATGAACGAGGAAATTGAAAAACTGATTTTGACTGGACAGGTTTCTGAATATCAAATGCAGGAAATCGCCGTCAGGCACGGTATGGTTACTATGGTACAAGACGGGATTCTCAAAGCCTTGGACGGCGTTACCACCGTTGAAGAAATATTTGCCGTGACGGAGTAAAATAAAGAAATTTATGTCAAGAGACGTAAGAAGGGAGGAGGAGAAATTATTTGGAGAATTCGACCACTCAGGCATTTTTAGTGGTAATTATTATACTGAAGATGAAAAAATTAATAAAATTGCAAAAGAATGGAATGAAAATAAGCCAATTCTAGATAATTTTGTTGAAAGCAGCGATCCCTCTTCAGATTATAGCCCAGATACTATCAAGAATGATAAAAAGACATTAGCTACAATAAAGAGTAAGCCTCAATACAGAAAAGAAAGAAATGAATCAGCCATAGCTTTAGAATATATAGTAATGGAAGTTATTCACGGTAACAATGCTCTGGGGAAAGAGGTGAATGTTTATCTAGCTTCTGAATTTGATGATGTAGTTAATCATATTGATTTTGTTGTACGATTCCCTGGCAAGAAAGAGGGAGAATTTTTTTATTTAGGCGTTGATGTAACTACCACTGATGAAGGACAGGTTTTAGACAGTAAGTTGAATTCAACACTGGATAAGTTAGAGAACAATTCTTTAGATCAAATTAAATATTTTATTGATGAAGAAAGAGATAACCCAGTAAAAGGTAAAATGTCTTTACCGAGAGTGGTAATAAATGTTACGGGAAGTAGATTACTAAGAGTGATAGAGGGCTTTAAGCAAAATAGAAGTTATGCTTTAGATGAAGATATTCGAGATGAGTTAATCGAGGAGATTAAAAAACAACTAGAGAAATGCATAAAATATCTTTTAACAAAAAATTATAATCAGATGGCAGAAATCGAGATTAATTCTAAGGGGACTAATGAATATTTTAAACAGCACGGGGAAGATATAGGAAGAAACAAGCAATTGTATAAAAATTCTATAAAGCACATTGGTATTATTGATTATTTGCAGAGATTTGAGGAAAAAGAAAACCCCGTTCCAGAAATTATGAGGAACGAGGTTCAGTAGCACGCCTACGCCAAGTTAATTTACTCCGTTTTTTTATTTTTACTGATTTTTCTAAACGTTCTTTTATGAGCTCATCCAATCTCTTGTGCGTGGCATCAATATATTTACGCGCTACCACTTTGGTAAACATAGCAGCCTCCTTATATACAAAGAGCAAAACACAAAACACACAGTTTACCTATATTATACTATTACTTAATATTTGTCAAGGGTAATTTTAAAACAGGCCAATAAAAGCCTGTTTTTTGATAATTTGAGTATTTACATCAATTTTTTTAGCCTCTCTCTCTGCTCTTCCAGTTTTTGTTTGGTTTGCTCGATAATTTCCCTAGGCGCTTTTTCTATGAAGAGCTTATTGGATAATTTTTGTTCGTAATACAATATTAAGTGAGAAATTTTTTCACGTTCTTTTTTAATAAATTTCTCATCCCGCTCAAACTGGGCAAAGTAATCCACGCCAGTTAAGGCACCGGAAATTTTGCCCTCCTTTTTATTCTCCAGCTTAGCTAAGTTAGCCAGACGCATGGCAATCTCCCGATTTGTCTCAATTAGTGATGTGGATCTTCCCCAATAAGAAACAATCATTTTTCTCTCCACTGGTATTTTATGTTCAGCACGGAAATTTCTGATACTAATAATAAAGTTTTTTAACAATTCAAATTCTTTTTCCGCTGATTGATTGATTAATTTTTTTTCTGAAACCGGCCAGGTTTCAATCATAAGCAGCTGTTTTTTGCTTCTAAGCCTTGACCATATTTCTTCAGTAACAAAGGGTACAAATGGATGTGCCAGCTTTAAAATATTTTCTAAAACATGGTATAAAATACTAATATTTTTTTCTGTTTTAGCAATTTCCAAATACCAATCAGCAAATTCATGCCAAGTAAATTCATAGATAGCAGTACCAGCCTCGGAAAACTTGAAGTTTTCCAGATCTTTAGTCACCCGCTCTATTAAATTGTGTAAGCGGCTTGATATCCATTGATCAGAAAGTGTCTTAATCGCCAATTCACTTTTAGGTTTTGTTTGAGCTAGAATAAAGCGGCTGATATTCCAGAGTTTATTGACAAAGTTACGATAGCCAGCTATTTTTTCTTCATAAAGCCGGAAATCCTGGCCAGCCGTTGTCCCCAAAACAAGCGATAACCTGATGGCGTCTGTACCATATTTCTGCGTCATGGGAATCGGGTCAACGCCAGTGCCCTTGGATTTGGACATTTTTTTGCCGTATTTATCCAGAACCAAACCGTGGAGATAGATTGTTTTAAAAGGCACCTCTTTCATAAAATATAAGCTCATCATAATCATCCGCGCCACCCAAAAGAAAAGAATGTCCCAGCCAGTTTCCATGACAGCTGTTGGATGGTAGACTTTCAAATCTTTAGTCTTTTTCGGCCAGCCTAAAGTGGAAAATGTCCATAAAGCAGAGGAGAACCAGGTATCCAATGTATCAGGATCTTGTTTAAAACTTTTACTTTTACATTTGACACAAGCCTTTGGTTTTTGGATAGAAACAACAGGCTTCTTACATTTTTGGCAATACCAAACAGGAATTTGATGACCCCACCAGAGCTGGCGGGAAATACACCAGTCCCTGATATTGTCCATCCAATGGAAATAAACTTTGGCAAAACGAGGTGGAATTATTTTAATTTTACCGCTTTTAACCGCTTTGATAGCTGGCTCGGCTAGAGGTTTTATTTTAACAAACCATTGCTCGGAGATGAGGGGTTCCATAGCACAGCCGCATCTTTCACAATAGCCAACATTGTGAGTATAATCCTCAATTTTTTCCAAAAGATGCTCCTCCTGTAATTTTTGTACAATGTTTTGTCTGGCGGCTAAAACACTCATGCCAAAAAACTCACCAGCTTCTTTAGTCATTTTATTATCAAAACCAATGACAGAAATCATGGCTAGGTGATGCTGCAAACCGATTTCATAGTCAGTCGTGTCGTGCGCTGGCGTAACTTTCACCGCGCCAGTACCAAAATTCAAGTCCACGCGCCGATCAGCAATAATGGGGATTTCCCTTTCCACGATGGGCAGAAGTAAAGTTTTACCAATTAATTTTTGGTACCTTTTGTCCTTGGGATTGACAGCAACAGCTGTATCACCGAGCATAGTTTCTGGTCTGGTGGTGGCTACTGCCAAAAATTTGGTGGTGCCAAAAAGAGGATAGCGGATGTACCAAAGCTTGCCTTTTTCTGTTTTGTATTTTACCTCTAAATCAGAAATAGCCGAGCCGCAGCGCGGGCACCAGTTAATAATTCTCTTGCCGCGGTAAATCAAGCCGTCTTTATACATTTTGATAAAAGCAGTCTGCACAGCGAAGGTTAAATCTTTATCCATGGTGAAATGTTCCCTAGACCAGTCGCAGGAAGCAGCCATTTGCCTGATTTGCTGGGTAATGCGCGTGCCATACTTTTTCTTCCATTGCCAAACATGCTTTAAAAATTTTTCCCGGCCAATCGCTTTTCTGTCTATGCCCTGGCTAGCCAAAAGCCTTTCGACCATGAATTGAGTGGAAATGGCCGCATGATCAGTGCCGGGCAGCCAAAGAGTTTTATGGCCTTGCATCCGCCGCCAGCGAATCATTATATCTTCTAAAGTCATACCGGTGGCGTGTCCGAGATGCAAGTCGCCGGTCACATTCGGCGGAGGCATAGAGATACTAAAAGGCTTGGTTCTTTTACCCGGTAATTTATCAGGATTAAAATAACCTGACTTTTCCCACAACGGATAAATCTTTAGTTCGACTTGTTTTGGATTATAGGCCTTTTCTAATTCAGTATTTGACATAGCGCTGTCTTTAATTTAAAGTAAACTAACCTTATTTTATCACTAATTTTTTAAAAAAGAAAGATTGATCCTAATTTAAAATCGCCTCTTTGCGGGGCGCGTTTTTGTTAAAAATTACACACAGTTTATACACTTAACGGATTATATCTTGTGTAGTAGTATAGTTATGTAAAATCTTATAATAGAAAGGGGGTGAGAAAAATGAAAAAATTAAGTAAGACTGCTATTATTTGTCTCGTAGTTGTATTAGCCACATTATTATCAGCAGGAGCTGTTAAAGCATTACAAATTCTTGGAGCTGATGTGGCAAGAGTTGGTGAATTAGAAGCGGGTACTTTAACTGTTGGTGAACAAGGAGTCGGTGGCGTAACTTTTTTCAATGGAACAATTATTAATGATACTACTAATACTATAACTGGATTAGCCAATCCTGTAACATTTGGTGATGATGTGAGAATTGACGGCAGAGTTTGGCGGGGAGAAACTGCTGGTGCTGGAGATGGAAAAGCATTTATTGTAAATGATGATGTTGAGATTGCAGGAAGTTTGAAAATTGCTGGACAGACTGTAACACTTGCGGATTATACTTCTAGGTTTAATACAGTAGATTCTTCACTTTCAAATCTTACTACTGGCCTTCAAACTGTTAATGACAATCTTTTTGTTATTGAAGATGATGTTGATTTTATTTATGATAATATTGAAATTGTAAATGAGAATGTTCTTATGGGAACAGATTGGACAAGAGCAGTAGCCAATAATCAAACTGATATTTTAAATACAATAGCTCTTAATAGTTATTCAGGTTGTTTAACATCTGCTGCATTGCTAGGATTTGATTTTGAAGAAATTAAAAAAATATGTATAAGTCCACCATTTCTTGAAAATATTGAGGCTGCCACAAGTTATAATACGTTAAATTCAGATAATAATATTGATTACCAAGAGAAAATAAATCAAATAAAGGGATTACTAGAAAAATAATAAATAAAAATTAATAATTATTATAAAATTATTCGTAAAGCAATGCCTAGAATACTAGGTATTGTTTTATATTTTTTCAAAATATAAAACAAAAAATTGGCAAAAATCAGTCAAATTAAATTATTTGAGTTACATTTTTTGCTAAATTATCCAAAAATCAAGAAAAAATTAAGCACAGCTTAATACACTTGACAATAATGTTTTAAAAGAGTATATTCTAGACGCAAAATAACTTTAATCATTAATACAAATTCTATGTTTAGCGTAAAAAAATCATTTTATTTTATAATCATTCCATTTTTAGTATTGTCATTTTTTACTGCTATGCCTCTTATGGCAAATAGTCAGATATCTGCGTCAGAACAAAAAATAATGAGCAATCAACGAGGGACAGATATAACAATTAATAACAATTTGGCAATCAGTAAAAGCGATATAAAAAAAGGTTACGTAGAAGGCGAGGTACTAGTAAAATTTAAAGAGAATAAAATTGACTTAAACAATCCTCTAAGTGATAAAAAAATACATGCATTCTATAAGGATAAAGCTTTGAGAGGAGAAACGATAATTCAAGAAGGGAATCTCACACTACTAAAATCTGATAATAAGACTACGGAAAAGATTATCGGTGAGTTAAGGAAGGATCCAGCCGTCGAATATGTTGAGCCAAACTATATTTACCACATAGCATCAATACCCAATGATACCGATTTTAATAAGCAGTGGGGTTTACACAATACAGGCCAAATGGTAAATGGAATTACTGGTACAAATGATGTTGATATTGATATGCCGGAAGCTTGGGATTTTTTATCAGGAAAAAATACAAGTGAGGTAAAAGTTGCTGTATTAGATACTGGCGTGGATTTAGATCATTTAGATTTAAGTTCACAAATTGTAGAAGGATACGATTTTGTAGATAATGACAGCGAACCACAAGATTTGAATGGACATGGTACTCACGTAGCGGGTATTATTGGTGCTCTTGGTAATAATTCTCAAGGTATCGCTGGATTTAGCTCAAAGATAAAAATTGTTCCTATAAGAGTATTTGATGCCGACGGATATGGCACGCTTAGTGATATAGTTTTAGGTATTCATGAGACATATGATAGAGGTGCAAAAATTGTAAATATGAGCTTTGGAGGTCCTGATTATTCACAAAGTATGTATGATGCTATGAGTTTTGGTACTTCATTATATGATACGCTTTTTGTTGCCGCGTCAGGTAATGGAGGAACTGACAGGATAGGAGATAATAATGATACAGATCCTATATACCCTGCAAGTTATGATTTGGATAATATTATTTCTGTGGCGGCTACAGATCAAAATGATAATTTAGTCGAATTTTCAAACTATGGTGCGACGACAGTGGATGTGGCAGCTCCGGGGGTTAACATCTATAGTACTTACCTTTTTGATTCAAACCCACTATTCAGTGAAGACTTTGAGGATGTAACGCCACCAGATATTGGCACGAATTTTTCTCAAAGCGGTGATGGAACATGGGGTACTTATCATTTTACTATTCCCGATAATAATGTAATTTATGGAGATCTTGTTTACCCTTATCAGAATAATATTGATTCATATTTGACTTCTAGTATTATTAATACTTCAGTGAGCGGAAAGCATTATTTACATTTTAATTATGGATGTCAAACTGAATTTATTGCTTTTGATTATGTATCGGTACAAGTAAATGATGGTTCTTCAGGGTGGAACGAACTAGAAAAAATATGGGGTGATGGTGTATATGGTAGTAAAGTTTATGATGTAACTTCTTTTAATAGTACAAATTTCCAATTTCGTTTTCTTTGGTACACCGATTTTATTATTGGATATGATGGATGTTGGCTTGATGATATCCGTATTGAGAATGGCAGTGGTTATACTTATATGAATGGTACCTCCATGGCAGCTCCATTTGTTTCCGGTCTAGCCGCTGTAATAAAATCAATTAATACAAATTATACATATGAAGGTATAAAAAACGTAATTATTAATAATGTTGATCAAAAGAGTGCATTGAACGGAAAAGTGTTATCAAGGGGTCGAATAAATGCTAATAATACACTTTTAGACACTAAAGCGCCCACCGCTACTATCACTTATTTAACCACCAAGCCCACTAATAAAAATGTTGTTGCTACCCTGGTACCTAGTAAATTCGTAACAATTACTAATAACGGGGGTGCAGATAAATATACATTTACAGAAAACGGTAGTTTTACTTTTAAGTTTGTAGATATAGTTGGTAACACGGGATCAGCTACCGCTACTGTGACTAATATTGATAAAGTGGCTCCCACTGCTACCATCACTTACTCAACCACTGACTCTACTAATCAAGACGTTATTGCCACCTTAGTCCCTAGCGAAACAGTGACTATTACTAACAATAACGGTAATGATTCACACACCTTTACTGAAAACGGCAGTTTTACTTTTGAATTCAAGGATGCCGCCGGCAATACTGGTTCTGCTACAGCAACTGTTAATAATATTGACAAAGTGGTGCCTACATCTACAATCAGCTATTCTACGACAGAACTAACAAACCAAGATGTTATTGTCACCTTGGTCTTCAGTGAAATAGTAACTGTCACTAATAATAATGGATCAGCAACTTATACTTTCACTAAAAATGGTAGCTTTACTTTTGATTTTACTGATGCTTCCGGCAACTCTGGTGATGCTACGGCTACTATTAATAATATTGATAAAACCGCACCACAGGATCCAATAGAATATTTTATATATTCTGACAATACTAAAAAGAAATCGCTAAATTCAGGTATTATTAATTTTTACCCAAACCCTTATTTCGAATGGAGCGGAGCCAGCGATAGTAATGGCATAAAAGGTTATTATGTAAAATTTTCTACAGATATTAATACAAACGCTACAAATGGTTCATTCCAGGTAGAAAATTACTTTACATCTTCTAAGTTAATTACTGACGATACATATTATCTACATGTAAAAACAGTTGATAACGTAGGAAATATATCAACAGGAGTATATTTATCTTATATTTTTATAGTTCCTAAAGTTTTAGGTGAAGAAGTTGGCGCACCATTCATCGTCGCGGGTACAAAAGCTGGCGGTGGTCCTGAAGTTAGAATATTTAATACCGAAGGAAAACTATTAAAGAGTTTTAATGCCTATGATGATACTTTCTGGGGCGGTATAAATGTAGCGGTGGGTGATATAGATGGAAATGGCACACGAGAAATTATAACTAGCACTAGAGAGGGCGGTATCCCCACCATTAAGGTATTTGATGTTGAAGGTAATAATTTAGGTTGGGATTTTGAGGCTTATGATTCTGCGTTCAGGGGAGGAATAAACATTGGCGTAGGAGATATTGAAGGCGATGGACCTAGTGAAATTGCTGTGGCACCAATGAGTGGAGGGAGCCCTCATGTTAGAATATTTGGTTTAAGAGATGGGAAAATAGTGCCAACCACCGAGAGTTTTATGGCTTATAATGTTAATTTTAGAGGCGGTATCGCTATTTCTATTGGTGATATTGAAAATGATGGAATTGGAGATATTATTACGACCCCGACAAGCCGAGGTGGCCCCCATATTAGAATATTTGGCGTAAGGAATAGAAGGTATGTACCGGTTACTCTAGGGGTAATGGCCTATGCCGAGAGTTTTCGAGGCGGAATAAATTCGTGTGTCGGTGATGTTAATAATGATGGAAAGGATGAAATAATGACGGGTATAGTCAGTGCTGGCGGCCCGCATGTTCGAATATTCGGTGTTGGCAGAAATAAAAGAATGGAGCTATCGAGTCCGGGATTTATGGCTTACGATCCGGCTCATCGAGGGGGAGTATCTGTAACCTCCATTGATATAAATTACGATGGGTACAGTGAGATTATTACTGGAGTTGGTGGTGATGGAAATTCAGTGGTGAGGATATTTGATCGGACGGGCAAGCAAGTAGCCAATGAATTTATGGCTTATTCAGAAAATTATAAAGGCGGCATAACTTTAGCCAGTGGGTATTTTTAATAAAAATTGATGTAAAACAAAGAAGCGCCTCTTTGTGGGGCGCGTTTTTTATATTTTAGCCAGCAAACGCACAGTTAAACTGTGCGTTTGGGGTTAAACCAACTCCCAATTCGGATCAGCTTTTAATTTTTGCCAAGGGGTAAAATCTTTTTTTAAAGCATGAAAATAACCGGCTAGGGCAATCATCACCGCGTTGTCAGTGCAGTGCTGAATATTTGGTTTTAAAAATTTTAAATTAGGTAAATTTTTCTTTATTTTCGCTTTTAATTCCTGGCGCAGCTTTTGATTGGCGGCTACGCCACCAGCCATCATTACAGTTTCGATTTTCAATTCCTGGGCGGCCCGAATGGTTTTGTCTGTTAGAACATCAACCACGGCCTGCTGAAAAGAAGCGAGTAGATCAGCCAAGGGGATTTTTTTATTTTTGAATTCTTTTTTAACCAGGTAAAGGACACTCGTTTTTAGGCCAGAAAAACTAAAATCAAAATTTTTATACTTAATCATTGGCCGCGGGAAATCAAAAGCATTGGGGTCACCCTTTTGTGCTATTTTTTCAATGGCCGGGCCACCGGGATAGCCGATTTTTAAAAGTTTGGCCACTTTATCAAAAGCCTCGCCAGCCGCGTCATCAAGAGTGCGGCCGACTAGTTTATATTGGCCATGATCAGCCATGTGAATTAGTTCAGTGTGGCCACCAGAGACAACTAAACAGAGAGCCGGGAATTTTATCTGAGCTAGATGGCTATTAATTAACAAATTAGCATAAATATGGCCTTCAATGTGGTTTAGCCCAATCACTGGTTTTTGCCAGGCATAAGCCAAGACTTTGGTGGTTTCAACGCCGACCATAAGTGAAGTAATCAGACCAGGGCCAGAGGCTACGGCGATAACGTCTATTTCTTTGGGCTGAACCTTAGCTTTTCTCAGGGTAAACTCAATCGTCGGGATAATGTTGGCTAGATGCTGTCTGGCCGCTACTTCTGGGACTACGCCGCCGTATTTTTGGTGAGTTTTGATTTGTGAGGAAATGACATTGGCTAAAAGTTTGATGCGATTATTTTTTTGAAAGTCAAGCAAGCTAATAGCTGTTTCGTCGCAGGATGTTTCGATGCCTAATATTATCATAGTTTAATATTAGCACAGCCATTAAATATTATAAATAAAAAACGGGGCAATTCTCTGTCGAGAAAATTACCCCTCTACTCATGAAATATTTACTACGGGAAGACGCCTCTTCGTCCGATGGCGTCTGCCACTTTTGAGACCGCGATCATGTAAGCTGCGGTTCTCATGCTTACTTTTTTTTCTTGAGCTAGCGTCCAGACTTCGTCAAAACTTCTGGTTAATATATTCTTAAGCTCCTTGTTAATTCTATCTAAATCCCAGAAAAATGACTGAAGACCCTGAACCCACTCAAAGTAGGAGACGATTACCCCGCCTGCATTAGCCAAGATGTCGGGGACAGCAATTATTCCTCTGTCTTCCAAAATCAGGTCAGCTTCTGGAGAGGTGGGACCATTAGCACCTTCAATGATGAATTTTGCTCTAATCAATGCGGCGTTTTCTCCGGTGATTTGGTTTTCTAAAGCTGCCGGCACCAAGACAGCTACATCCAGTAAGAGCAAATCATCCTTAGAAATTATTTGCATTCCAGCTTCTTGGTACCCTGCCAGAAGATGGTTTTTGGAGGTCTGGACATAATTTAGCATCCCTGTTATATCAAGGCCATTGGGGTTGTAGTAGGCACCGGATATGTCGCTTACCGCAACCACTTTGGGTCCGTTAAGACTTAAAAGTTCTGCGGCCACTGAACCGACATTGCCAAAGCCCTGAACTGCGGCTGTGGTTTGGCGTGGATCAAGCCCTAATTTTTTGAGAAGATTCAATGTCGAGATCATAACGCCTCTTCCAGTCGCTTCCCTTCTGCCCAAAGAGCCACCCAATTCAATTGGTTTTCCGGTGACTATTCCTAGAGTTGTTCGACCCTCAATCATACTCACTGTATCCATAATCCAGCCCATAATCTTTGCGTTGGTATTCACATCAGGAGCTGGTATATCCTTTCTTTCCCCTATTATCGGCATTATCCCGGCTGCATAACGTCTAGTCAGGCGCTCGAGCTCCCCTTCAGATAACTGAAATGGGTCGCAGATTACCCCGCCTTTGGCGCCACCATAGGGTATATTCACCAGGGCGCATTTCCAGGTCATCCAAGCAGCTAAGGCCTTGACTTCGCTCAGGTTTACACCGAGGTCGTATCTGATTCCCCCTTTGCACGGGCCTCTGGCGCTGCAATGCTGCACCCGAAAGCCAGTAAAAACCTTGATTTTTCCATCATCCATTTTAACTGGCACGGCTACTGTCAGTTCCCTTTCCGGTTGCCTTAAAATGTTATAAATGCCCGAATCGAGATTGATTTTTTCAGCAACAATTTTCAGTTGCTGCATAGCCATAACAAACATATCTTTTTGATTCTTTTCCATTACACTCTCCCTTTATAGGTTGTAAGCATTTTTTCTATTTAACAAAACCAATCCTTCTTAATTAGCCATTTTTACGATCCTTTCATATCCTTCTCCTTTTTAATAAAGTTTTTCATCTAAATACTGTCTTCTCTGTAAATTCGGGGTAGATAATCAGTTTACTTTTTAAAAGAACAATCACTTAATTTTTTGATATATTAGCTTAGCATATAAAAAATTGCTTGTCAAGTGTACAAAAAAACGAGACTATTTGTTGTTTTATTAAATCAGCTTCAGGTGAATTTTGAAATATGTCAAAACGGCAAGGGATAGCCGGACCTTGACAAAATAAATAATTTGGTATAAACTGTAATCTTTTAGATCTTTTTACAAAAACATAAAAAATATAGGAGGAATTGATGTACAAGAGGGAAGCAGTTGATCGGTTAGGTAAGTTTGTCAGGCTTATGACTCAACGGGGGGTGAAAAGTCGGCCAGAATATCGTACTTGGGCCAGGGAGGAAGAAGCGGCCGTTTCTGAACTATTTGGCTATCAGAGAGAAAAAGGCATGCCCGGGATATATTCGTTGGTTACGCCGTCATTTCATCGGGAGCTGCCTTTAGTCCTGCTGAATTACTCTCAGACAGCTCATAATTTACTTTATGAGTTTCCAGAGGCATGGACACCAGTTTTAAGGTTATGTCGCGGTATTGTTTTTGACCGTGATGGCAAGCTTGTCGCTCTCCCCTTTCCGAAGTTTTTTAACTACGGCGAGCATCCCGAAACGCAGAAATTGCCAAACTTGCCTTTTGAGGCTACAAGAAAGCATGATGGCCATTTAGGGATTATTTTTGAGTACGACGGCCAGCTTCTGGTGACCACGCGCGGTGATTTCCACAGCCCAACGTCATTGATAGCCAATGAAATGCTCAAGAGATATATTAAGGAGAATGGATGGCAAAATATCTATCCGACTAAAATCACGACATTAGTGGAGATCATTCATCCCGAGACAAAAGTGTATTTAGAATATGAAGGCAAGAAATACTTTACAGCGATCGGCGCATATAATATCAAGACGCTTAAAGATTGTAACCACAAGCAGCTGCAAGAATTAGCGGCAAAGCTCGGTTTGCCAGTGACAGAACTCTGGACGGGCAAGTCATTGAAAGAACTGGTTGCCTTTATGAAGGATCGCTCAGTGACTAATCGGGAGGGTTATGTTGTAAGGCTTAGCAATGGTTTACGCGTCAAGTTCAAATTTGTAACTTATATCGGCCAAATGGTGGCTGACAAGTTAAGTTACATTTATCTGATGAATCGGATGATTAAAGGTAACTTACGAAAAATGTTGGATACGCTTCCTGAAGAAATATACACAACTGCCCTACGCATGCTAGGCGAGATACTTTTGGCTTATAGCATGCCCGGTAGTATGCAAAACAAATGGCGCAGTCTTTACACTCTACAGTCTGACGGCGGAACAACAGATTATTTTCGCAGCGTATGTCGTAACTTTGTTAAGTCTATGAGTGAAGATAAATAAAATACGCCCCACGGCTGAAATATTCCGTGGGGTTTTTAAGTTTATAAATATTTGCTGGTATGGCTTTACAACGAAATTAGAACCTATTTTCAGGAAAATTTCTGATTCTTCTGCGGGGCGGCGAGGGGGTCTGGGGGCAGAGCCGCCCCGCAAACTCCAAATCTTAAAAACTTTTTCTGGGGG
>Ga0180007_10001813_pt1 | contig 27071 bp, 29 predicted proteins | sample MM_PC_MetaG_FD_121122 | JGI IMG/M metagenome (GOLD analysis project Ga0180007, IMG submission 121122) | Groundwater microbial communities from the Aspo Hard Rock Laboratory (HRL) deep subsurface site, Sweden - MM_PC_MetaG | ecosystem: Environmental > Aquatic > Deep subsurface > Groundwater... | reverse complement strand
TTAGCTCAGTGATGTGTTAATTTCTACTTTAATCTCTCATCTGCTGCTGAAAATACTACTCGAGACTTGTGGCTTTTTTTATGGCGTATTTTTGAGATTCATATAAGCTTTAACTGTACAAAACATCGAGCTTGAATCACATTTATATGATCAAATTGTTATTAACTTCTACAGGGCTTACAAATCAAGGAATAAGAGATAAATTTTTGCAGTTAATAAACAAACCTATTTCTCAAACGAAAATTGGTTTCGTTCCTACGGCCTCAAGGACAAAAGGAGAATTGAAATACGTACAAATTTCTAAAAATGAGCTTCTCGATTTAGGTATCCCTGAAGCTAATATCAAAGTTCTTAATTTGAATAAGGCGGTTTCGTTTGAAGAAATCAAAGATTTTGATGTTATTTATGTTTGCGGAGGGAACACATTCTATTTGTTAAAAAAAGTTCGAGAAACTGGTTTTGACAAGGCAATAAAAGAATTTTCAAGAACTGATAAACTTTACTTTGGTGTAAGTGCTGGAAGCATTTTAGCTGGACCAAGTATTGACATTGCTAGTCCATTTGACGAAAACGATGTTGAACTTACAGATTTAACCGGGCTGAATTTGACCGATACCGTTGTTACTCCTCATTATAAAAAGGAAGAAGAGTCGATTATAAAACCTTTCACTGGAAAATTTTCAGTTGTTGCGTTAACCGACAATCAAGCACTATCGATTACCAACGAAATAACAGAAATAATATGATTAAATCTCTTTAACAAAAAAAACTATGCCAACCAAAATCGATTTCAAAAAAGAATTCAAGGAATTATATGCTCCTTCTTCAAAAGAGTTTTCTATTGTTAAAGTTCCTAAGATGAATTTTTTAAGCATAGACGGGAAAGGCGACCCTAATACCTCCAAAGAATATAAAGAGGCTATAGAAGCTCTGTTCCCAGTAGCTTTTAAGCTTAAATTTACTGCCAAGAAAGAATTGAAACAAGATTATGCGGTAATGCCATTGGAAGGACTTTGGTGGGCGGAAGACATGAGTAAATTTTCTGCAAAAGATAAAAACGCTTGGTTGTGGAAATCATTGATTATGCAACCGAGTTTTATTACTCAAAAGATGTTCCAAAAAGCTGTCGACGAGGTAAAAACCAAAAAGGATTTACCTGGATTGGCAAAAATCAAATTCGAGACTCTGGAAGAAGGACTTTCGGCTCAGATCCTATATATTGGCTCGTATTCAGAAGAAAAAACAACAATCGAAAAATTACACGCGTTTATTAAAGAACAGGGAGGATCCCTTCACATGAAACATCATGAAATATACTTGAGCGATCCGAGAAAAACCGCACCAGAAAAACTGAAGACAATTATTAGGCAGCCTTTTGGAAAGTGACATATGAAGTGCCTTTACCACACGTGATAGTAGGGTCTAATACCTGTCGGCTTATAGAAAGTTGCATTTCAAAGTCGAATTTTCGCAAATGAGACAGTATGAAAAAAAGGGGGTCATAGCAATTTAAAATAAAACCGAGATCCCGCAATAAAAACTACATTGCAACCTTGGTTTACTTGTAGTAAACTCTGGTCAAGATGCAACTTATGCATTTCGTTCCTTTACAAAAAGCACAGCAAAGTCTCAATGTACGTAACATCTGCCAGTGAAAACTACCTCCTTAAACGAAATAACACATACAGATCCAAGGAGCAGGAAGCCAGCCTTAACACACTGGATACCTGACATTTCTACTGTCACCATGACGTAGGAGTGCCCCCTGAGCCAACGCGAAATTTCCCAGACCGGCCTTTAACAGGCAAGCGTTAGTTCATTTTTTTTCGCTAGATATCACTAGAGTGTGCATCTCTAGAGGGTGTAGCGACTAGAGGAACACTTAACTGGAGATGCACGCGAAGGTCGATATTTAGTGAGAAAATTCAACACAAAATATCTTAACCTTAAAATAAAATGTCACATTTTATTAACATTACAGAGACCGCTGACTGCTTGGATCTTATCAGCAATATGCAGAAAGATCGTCGATACATCCTTTTGCCACTTTGGGCACGCGATGAGCTGGATTCAATAAAAAAACTTCTAGAAAATAGTAAGAAGCCAACAAACACAAACGAAATATTGAAAACATTGATACTAGTAACAGAGCTCATTCATGCCCTTAGTGGTATCTAGGCTTTATTTAACCCAAATTAAATATGATCTCATTCGCAAAACTATTAAAACTTGTACGAGTTGGGCAAGATCTAAAACAAGAAGAACTAGCTAAAAAACTAGACGTAAGCAAAACTTACATCTCATTAATAGAGAAAGGGGTTAAAGACCCCGGATTGCAGTTCATAAAGAAATTCAGCAAAGAATTTAAAATACCAGTATCGTTTTTACTATGGGATGGCTTTAATGAGAAGGCTAAGTCAAAAGAGGAAAAAGAAGTACAAAAACAACTTAGCGAACTAATGTCTAAACTACAAAGATTCTACCTATCCAAAATCACTGAGAGCCAAAATGACTAACAACGCCGAATACGGGCTGCCATTCACACTGTACAACCCAAAAATGCTAGCTCAACAAATAAAATGTACTAAAGAAGAACTGCTGGATTTTTATAAAACAAGCAAAGATCCTAAAAAATCCAAGAAAATAAAATGGAACTTCATACTTAACATAAACGGAAAACAGAGAGAACTAACTGATACAGAGAAAAAGTTTAAAAAACTGCTAAAGAAAATAAACAATATGCTAGCTTCCATAAAGCTACCAAAAGAGTTCAAAGGAGGAGTCAAAGGAGAATCAATATATGCAAATGGAAGCCCACACATAGGGAATAAATACATGATAAACATCGATCTAAAAAACTTCTATCCTTCATTAAATCGAAACGATATAAGGAAATTATTTATAGAGATAGGATGCATACCATCTGTAGCAGAAATACTAACGAAACTTACAACAACTAGTAACAACGGAGTCCCACAAGGATACCCAACTTCAACCATAATAGGGAATCTATTCTTAGCAAACAATTACTACCCTGCCATCAAAAAAGTTATAGAAAAAAATGGATATAAAATGTCTATTTGGATAGACGACATAACAATTTCCTCTAAAACATATATATCAAATATCGCGCGGCAAGAAATATTATCAGAATTAAGAAGGCCACCAATAAAAATCAACAAAAAGAAGTTGAAAATACTTGGACCTAGAGACAAAAAAAACGTAACAGGCACAATAATAAGCACCAAAGTAAACTTAGACAAAAAAACAATCAGAGATATAGAAAAAGACCTAAACATAGCAAGTAAATACGGATTAGCAGAAATAACAAAAAAACATCCTGAAAAAACTGATAAAACAAGAAAGAAATATCCAAAACGACCTTTAGAAGAAATAGGGAGAGGACATCTCAAAGGGAAACTCAGCAATATCAAAATGATAAATCCTTGCAAATACAAAAAAATACTTAAAAAAAACCATAGCAACATAAAACGATTGAAACTTGCACCCTCAAAAGACCTCACACCCTCACCAACCGCCCATCATCCATAACCACATAATCTCCAGAAGGGGTCTCGTCTCCTCTAAGTCTTCCGCTTAGAACTCCGAGCTTCCAAGTTAAACCATCGCTCATCAATCTCCAATTGGTATCTTTCAAGGTTGTATCAATAACTTTTTTGAGGGCACGCTTGCTTCCGTAAGCTTCTCTTTCTTTCATGTCTTGAACAGTAAAGGCAACTTTCATGTCTCCAACCATATCCTCGACTCTCAGGTTAAAACGTTCGAAGCCATTCTTTTTGAAGGTTTTTCTAAGCAAAGCTTCGAGCTGAGTCAAAGTAACAGATTTAAGTTTTACCACGCCTCTTTTCCTCTGTGCATTATGCTTTTCCTTATCTTCTTTCATCATCTTGGAAAGCTCATCCAGCTTATGTCGAGACTCGACATATTCCATCCCCTCTTTATCAGACAGACAAAACCGTAGCTTATCCTTAACAAATTGCTTTTTCTCTTCAACAGTAGGTTTAGGTTCATGGCTAGATTTCCAATCCAGAACATCACGATCACTATAAGAACAATGCTTGCACTTCTTGATCGTAATAAGTTTATCTCCTTCTTCTTCATGAGTTATATCCATTTCACCTGAACACGAAGGACACTTCCAAGGGATAATATCCTCTTCAAAGCCATCCTCGTAAATCTTCTTTCCGACTCTACAATCTTGGCAACGATACAAGAAATAGACTCGGTCAGCCTTCTTATCAAGCCCGTAATCGAACATCCTATCAAACATCTCCATAGGCTTCTCGCAAAACATACACATAACATTTCTGGGCTCATGAGCATTCTCGAAATGTTGATCTCTCTGAAAATCTTTCTGCATCCATCCCTTAACAACCTCCTGCCTCTTGGCATACCTCCCCCCTTTAAAGAAGTACATCAACAATTCAAGATAGAGACTAGCCGCTCCAGGATCCATTTCCTTAGTAATATTGGCATGAGATCTTTCTAATCTAAGACCTTCTTCTACGGTAAACTTATCGTACAAGTCGAGATAATATTTTTCGTCCTTTAGGTGTTTTGCTGACATGTCCACAAGGTTAATGCTTATCCATCCTCATAATATACCTTGCAGCGTTTTCATAACAAATTTCAGCTTCATCCTCGTCTTCGCTAAAAGTGATAGCGATGTTCAGTCTTTTTTGTTTTTTTGACATGTGTTTTGGTTTAAATTATATATTTTGACTTTATCGCAAACGCACGGGATACTTAAAGTCGTGAAAGAGCAAATCAAGAAAATTCCAAGATTAATAAAAAAACTCACGGAGAAATTAACCCCTCCTACTACTCCTCAAATGAAAAAAGAAAAAGGATTATGAACATAAATATATCAAAATTAGATATCAAACTTGCTATTAAGGCTAGTTATAAAGATTATTTAAAAAAGAATGGGACTAGTGTAGTTGTTCCACTTAATTTTTCAGAGGTTGATATATTTACTCTACTTCTAGAAAAATTTAGTAGCCCAAACGGACCAATGACATTACCAATTCCTCAAGGTGATCCAGATGCGCCATTTAAATGGGATTTTATTTTTAGTTTTAAGAATATTGGGACAATACATATATTAAGAAGCTGGAAAAATCTTGAAATCATTTTCAAAGTAGAAAAAATCGATAAAAATGAATTACTGGAGTTTTTAAAATTTAATTTAGATAAATATCAGGATGTAATTAAGACAAAACAGGAAGAGTTGGAAGCTTATACACTGCTAATAAATCCATACAAACGACATAAAAAAATAGCAGAAAACGCAAAAAAAAATTTATCAGAAGTTACTATAAATGAACCACATTATCCAAAAAATTTAATAGATTCAGACAATAGTACAGCTAAAATCTATACAGATAGTTTTTTGAAATATATTAACTCAATAGAAGATGAAACATCGTATTCTATTATTTTACTAACCCACTCTGTCTACATGATTGAGTCGTATATTAACCTAATAATAGCAGTATTTTTAAAACAAGAAATAAAAAGCGACAAACAAACGCATAAAGAAACTATTAAAAGAAAGTGGAAAGATAAGGTTAGAAGGCTACATATTGATTGTAATCATATAAATCAAGTAAATATGGGAGATCCTATGATTGTAAAAATAAGTGACATTTTTAAGTTACGCAACAAAATTGCTCATTCACATCCAGATGTAGAAAATTTAAAAATCACTAACATGTGGTTTTATAAAAATTTTCCAATACTCAAGAATCCAGAATCTTTTGATTTATATCAGATCCCATCAAGTAATAGGGCGCCAACCCGAATCGATGCAGAAAACGCATATAAAATAGCAGAAGATACAATTGCTTTTTTAGATAAATTTATTGACAAGAAAGTAATAAAAAACTTTAAATTTTTTATTGATAGTGACCCAATCGGTTTTAATAAAAAGAAAAGTGCTTATTCTGTTCCATTTAGTCCAACTGTTATTACTTGCTTTTTTGGAGGTAGTGAGCAAACAACATAATTTCGAAAGGTGTTTTGGACTACGGGCATTCACCCCTTTTGTTCCCACTCTGCCCTTCGCCCAAAACGGAAAAAGAAATTTAAAAATCATTAAAACAAACGACTATCGTCGAAAAGAAAAGGAATACATCAGCTAACAAAGTATAGCCGGTTCGCTCACTAAAAAAATTACTTTAAACGTATAAAATATGGATGCTCAATGGCTCAACATAATTGGACTAGGATTAGATATAATTGGTGCAATAGTGCTTTCATATGGCTTGATAATAAGCAAGAAATCAGCCATTGAGCTAGGCACTTCAAGATACTCAGGAGAAACCGCCAAAGAAAATCTTAAATTACCCAAAGTAAAAGATCGCTTAAAACAGTCAACAAACGCTATTATTGGTTTAGTATTTCTTGTCGGCGGTTTTATACTGCAAATAATTGCAAATTGGCCTAACAGTTGAAAGTAATTTTTCTTAACGCTCGTTCCCCCAAATTGCCCGGGTGTTAGCCTTCGGCTACAATACACACGTTCAACTTCGGCTCATACTTCGCCGTTAAGTGAAATGTTGCTCATAACTAATCTAAAATGCAAACCGATCAACAATTAACAGGTCTCAAATCCTTAAGAATTTTCTTCAGCTACTCTACAGAAGAGAAAAACATAGTTGGTGAGTTAAAAACTCATTTAGAATCACTTGGTTTTGAAGTTTTTTTAGCACATGATGATATTGAACCATGTGTTGAATGGCAAGATGAAATTCTTAAGAATTTGAGACGATGTGATATCTTTATTCCTCTATTTTCAAAAAATTTTAAAAAATCCGATTGGACTGATCAAGAAATAGGAATTGCCGTTGCCAGTGATAAATTTATCATCCCATTGCAAGGAGATTTAGCTCCATACGGTTTCATTGGCAAAACACAAGGTCTCAAGATTAGTTCAAAGGCATTAGGAACAGCAGCAAAAAATATATTTGATATTATTCGCACCAAATCTCCATTCGAAGAGGACGTCAAAAGTTTTATCATTAATGCCTTCATCACTAGCAATTCCTGGCATCAAGCTGGTGAAAGAGCATCATTACTTTCTGAGTTTAATAATTTTACAAGCGATGAATTAGGTAAATTATCGCAAGCAACAACTGAAAATTCCGAAATCTCTCATTCTTTTGCAGCAAATCCAGTCCTAATTGATTTTTTTGAAAACCATAAAAACAATATGAGCACAGCAGAATTTAAAAATGTTATGCAAACTCTTAAGCCTTCTTCTCAACAAATCACTTAACTATCTATAAGCGGTTATACCTAGACGTTAAGTACAATATTTTAGTACCAAATAGCCCAGCTTATGACAGGAAATAAACCAGAACCAATCAATGAAGATAATCTCCCTGAATCAATACAAGCCATGTTAGCTAAAATTACAGATGATGATAAACGCAGAAGTCATGCACGATTCATCCTTTCAGCTTTAGGAAGTATACCATGGATCGGCGGATTTCTAGGCGCAATGGCAGCAAGAGATACTGAAAAAGAACAAGGAGATATAAATCAGCTTCATCAGTTATGGCTTCAAGAACATGAAGAGAAGATACAAAAACTTGGTTATGCTTTCTTTCAAATACTCTCGCAACTTGAGAAATTTGACAAAGAGGTACAAGAAAGGCTCGAATCACCTCATTATCTAGATCTTGTCAGAAAAGGTTTCAGGTCGTGGGATCAAGCAGATACTGAAGAAAAACGAGAATTAATCAGGAAATTGCTAACTAGTGCAGGAGCCGTCAAGCTCTGCCCAGATGACCTTGTACGACTGTTTATTGATTGGATAGACAAATATCATGAGGCTCACTTTAAAGTCATAAAAGAAATTTATCAAAATCAAGGGATTTCACGTAAAGGAATCTGGAACAATGTAAAAGGCACAATACCGAGAGAAGACTCTGCTGAAGCTGATTTATTCAAACTATTAATCAACGACCTCAGTATAGGTCACGTAATAAGACAGATAAGGGATACTGACAGGGCAGGAAATTTCTTAAAAAAACAACGAGTTAAACCAGTTCGTGGAATAAGCCCTTCAAGAAAAACAGAATCCGCCTTTGAAGATTCTAAGCCGTATGTATTAACAGAATTAGGTAAGCAATTCGTGCATTACACCATGGAAGAAGTAGTGACTCAGATAGAAGACCAAAAACACAACATTTAACATCTCAAATCTTCAGTTGCCTCACCATATCTGTTCCGATATAGTGTTTTTGCGTATCATAGAATATTAGATCCGAGGACCGCTGTCCCTCTAGACTCGTCAATCGCGAGGAAAGATGGGCAACCGGACCTCACGATTGAGCACCCTCGGGTCTTCCTTCTGTGATACGCACCCGGTTGTCCTTTTTTTATAACCCCAAGAACTATGGAATCAGCGTTTCAAACACCAATTACAATCAAAGAAGCTATAAACAGCATCCAAGCACGACAATACCTGTTGCCTGCAATACAACGAGAATTCGTATGGAAACCAGAACAAATAACAAAACTTTTTGACTCTCTTATGAGAGGTTATCCAATAGGCTCCTTCCTCTTATGGCAAGTAAGCAAGGAGAAAATCCGAGACTTCCAGTTTTATGAGTTCGTGAAGGATTATCATGAAAGAGACAACACGCATAACCCGAAAGCCGATATTATTGACGGAGAACATGTAACATCTGTACTTGATGGCCAACAAAGACTGACAGCCTTATACATAGCTTTCAAAGGAACATACGCATTCAAAACTCCAAGAATGCATTACTCAAATGACAACGCTTATCCAAGAAGAAAGCTACATCTCAATTTGCTTTCCGAATCAGATGACTTTGACATGAGATACAACTTCTCGTTCCTAACAGAGGAAGAAGCGGCAAGTGAGAAATCCGATACTAGCTTTTGGTTCGAAGTCAGCAAAATCCTTGATTTTGAAGGCATGCAAGAAATCAACAAATACCTCAGAGACAATGGTTTAATACAAAGTGAATTTGCCGAAAAATGCTTGTTCAAACTATTCGAAAAAATATCCGTAAATAAGGTTATAAACTACTACCTGGAGACATCTCAAGAACTCGAAAAAGTCCTAAACATCTTCATTCGTGTTAACAGCGGTGGAACCCAACTGAGTTATTCCGATCTTCTACTATCAATAGCAACAGCCCAATGGGACAAAAGGGATGCCAGAGAAGAAATTAACTCCTTCGTAGACGAGATTAACAGGATCGACAACGGATTCAATTTCGACAAAGACTTTGTTCTCAAATCTTGCCTCGTATTATCAGGTCTAAAAGACATCCGATTCAAAGTGGATAACTTCAATACAGCGAATATGAACAAGATCGAAGAGATGTGGCCGGAAATCACGACAGCGATCAAGCTTGCGGTAGAGCTAGTATCAAACTTCGGTTACAACTACCAGACCTTAACATCCACAAACGCAATCATACCGATCTCCTACTACCTGCTAAAAAAGAACGCTCCAAGCAATTTCATACTTTCATCGGCATACAAACAAGATCGTGAAGATATTAAAAAATGGCTGACAACAAGTTTAATAAAAAGAGCGTTCAGTGGACAACCTGACAACGTACTTAGACCTATCAGAGCTATCCTGCAAGAGAACACAGAACACTTCCCACTCGAAGAAATCACAAATAAATTCAAGGGGACAACTAAGTCACTTACATTCACCGAAGAAGATATCGATGCACTTCTATACTCCAGATACGGACAAGGACACACATTCTCAATACTCGCACTGCTATACCCTACTCTGGATTTTAGAAACAGATTCCATCAAGATCATATATTCCCAAAAAGCTTATTCACCCCTTCAATACTCAGAAAGAAAGGAGTTGCAGACGAAAACTTGGAATTCAATATCGAAAATTTTAATTACATAGGCAACTTGCAACTTCTTGAAGGGTTGCCGAACGAAGAAAAATCAAACAAGGAATTTGAGCTCTGGCTCGAAGAAACTCACAAAAATGATGATGAGAAAATGGATTACTTGAAAAAGAACCATATCCCAAAAGGGATTTCATACAGTATGAGCAACTTCAAAGAGTTTTTCGAGAAAAGAAATGTTATATTAAAAGAGATTTTAACCAGAACACTTACATAAAATGTTATCAAAGTCCGACTACCTCAGATATCTCCAATGTAAAAAGTGCTTATGGCTTTATAAGCACCGCAAGGATCTCAAGCCTGAGATATCAGAATCACAAGAAGCTATATTCGAACAAGGTTATGAGGTGGAAAACTACGCCCGCAAACTTTTCCCAAAAGGAACCGAGATTGAAGATGTATTTTCAGATGGAGATGAAAAAACTAAGAAACTCATTGAACAAGGAGAGAAAGTTATTTGTCAAGCTACAGCCATGGCTGAAGGGCTCTGGGTAATGGCTGATATTTTCGTAAAGAACGGCGATAAGTGGGATATCTACGAGGTCAAATCATCAACAGAAGTAAAAGATGTGCATGTTGCAGATTTATGTTTCCAAAAGATAGCTTTTGAGAAAAGCGGATTTAAAATTGGAGATACTTACCTGATTCACATCAACAACAAATACGTAAAGGATGGAGAAATCAATCCTTACGAATTACTAGAGATCGAAAACATAACCGAGCAAGTTGAGAATTTGAGAAGTAGTGTGGAGATCGACATACCTAATGCGATAAAACTTATAGAAGAACACTCTGAGCCGACTGTCAGGATCTTGAAACAGTGCAAGAAGCCGTACCAATGTCCTTACATTGAGTACTGTTTTAAAGATCTCCCCGATTACTCTGTCTACAACATCACAAGGATAAAAGAAGATAAACTGGCAGACCTCCTAGACATGAACATCATGGAAGTTCATGACGTACCTGATGGATTCCTATTGTCTACAGCACAAGAGAACCAAGTCCTAGCAGCCAAGAAAGGAGAGCCGATCATAGAACCTGAACAGATCAAGAATATTTTAGGTTCGCTCCCCTATCCATTGCATTTCTTAGATTACGAAACCATTTCACCTGCTATCCCGATTTACGATGGCACAAGCCCATATCAACAGGTTTGTTTCCAATACTCGCTTCACGTGTTAAAAGATCGTGACAGCGAGCTTGAGCATTATGAATATCTTGGAGATGGGGATGGGAATCCCGTACCAGAGCTTTTAAAGAATATGAACCGTGACATTGGAACAGGCGGAACTGTAATCGTTTGGAACAAGTCTTTTGAGATGAGTCGCAATAAGGAGATGGCAATAATGCATCCCGAGTATGCCGACTTCCTCTACTCAGTTAACGAGCGTGTTTTTGATCTGATGGAAATATTCAGCAAACAAAACTACGTGCATCCAGAATTCCGAGGCAGTTGCTCAATCAAAAAAGTTCTACCAGTACTCGTTCCCGAACTCTCATACAAAGATCTTGAAATCCAAGAAGGCGGCTCGGCTTCATTGAAGTGGTTCAACATCGCCAGAGGCGGAATAACAGGAGAAGAAAAAGATACAATGCTAAAAAACCTCCTCAAGTACTGCGAGCTAGACACGCTTGCGATGGTTAGGATTTGGGAAGAGCTAGAAGGGCTTTAACAAGAACAAGAAGAATTCCATTTTATTTATTTAGAGAATTACGTTAAATTTGTAAGAGCGTATTCAGATTTTTTCCCAGAAGAATAGGTTAGATGTCCATAAGTGTTTAATGTCTGACAAAATTCCTGGATCTGGTGGTGGTTGTGACTATTGTGGTTGTATACAGGCCGTTAACAAAAAAACACATGAATGATGAAGATGATGAAGATGATGATGACTGCAGACCGAAAACAATAAAGGAAGCGATAGAAAGATTTATAGAACTGTGGGATAACGAGGACATAGAGTTTTTAACCGAACTTCCTAAAAGCGATATGAATTTTATATGTGCGAATCTTGAGAGGAAAGTAATTGATAGATGCGATTTATCAAGAGACAATATTCCCCTGTTGGAAGAATGTGGGTCTAAAGATATGCCACTCAAAGAAGCTGCATATGTAATCACAAGGGCACTTTGGAAAGAATTTCATTGAAGAGACAAGAAAAATACTGCGAGCTAGACACGCTTACGATGATGGGGATTTAAGAAGATCTAATAAATTTTTAACCTTAAAAATGTGAGGATTACAGGCCCCGACAACTTCAAGATCATCATAAAATCTGAAAAACATTTTGATATCATATCCCCTGAAGGTGATGGCAAGATCCATGGAAGAGCAGCAGAAAGTAAAAGACCGAAAGTTTATGTCATTAGTTATAACAAAAAGCCAATTTACATAGGGATCACAAATCAAAACATAAGAAACAGATTGAGAAATGGTTTTAAGGCATCTGGAAAAAACGGATATCATGGCTATGCATGGAGAAAGCATCTAAAAAAAGTGGACATGGATATTTGGTATGATGAAAAGGGACATTCTCAATCTGATACAGAGGCAATTGAAGCAGAATTAGTATTCAATGTCAGACAGCATTACAATCAATGGCCAGAATTCCAGACCGAAATACATTTCCATCAATCCGAGAAGAAGCATATTGAAGAAGCTAAAAAAATATTTGACTACTATAGATCATAGCTACCTAATAACCAAACATATGTCGTCCATCACCGAGCTACGCAAACAAAAGAGAGAATGGTTGAAAAAGACTGTTAATTCTACTTACTTAAAACGCCATTTCAAATGGACCGATGAAGAGATTAGCCAGATCAAATCAGAAGTAAACTATGGGGAAGAAAGATACAACATTGACGAGGTTAAAAAATACATCGATGCAAAGCTTAACAAACAATCTGCAATAGCAATCTCAGGCAACGCAATGACAAAGACATGTAAAAAGTGTGAGAAAAATGTAAACAAAGATTTCTTCTCCAGTCCAAAGGCAGAAATTTGCATGAAATGTGAGAAAAAAATTGAACGCAAAAACGACAGGAAACTTGATAAGATTAGCTCATCAAGAATAAAATGGGCTTTGAATGACGAGCAACTGCCACTTATCTAGTATTTTTAGCTAGACACGCTTGCGATGGTGAGGATTTGGAATGAATCATAAACATACTTATAAGACTTAAGATTTTAATAACGTCTTTTTGCATATATACTAAAATAGGCAAATCATTAAGTTCAAGATATGGCATTACTTGCAGAAGAAATAGTAGAAGAATGGCTGAATCGAAAAGGATATTTCACTATTCGCGGAATAAAAATTGGGGTAGATGAAATCGATATTCTCGCAATGAAACCATCCGAGAAAGGAAAGTTAGATTGCCGACATATTGAAGTACAATGTTCAATGAGACCAGTAAGTTACATATCCAAACTCCCGAAAAAAATACAAAAAGAAACAGGCCGACATGCAAATACTGTAAAGAGATCTCCAAAAGAACTAGAAATCGGAACCGAGGAATGGATCGAAAAAAAATTCGGTTCTAAGAAAAAACAAAAAGTATTAAACGATCTTTGCCCGAACAAATGGTCACGTGAACTTGTCATCAATAATGTTAAAAGCCATGAAGAAGTATCTCTAATTGAGAAACAAGGGGTAAAAATCCACAATCTCTCTGACATAGTTAAAGATTTCAAACAAACCACAGAGGTTATACAATCCGCAAGCAGTGCGGATTTAATTGACCTGATTCAGCTATAAGAAGAACCTTATTTAGATAGACCATCAAACAATCCCATCCGCCTGAGCATCTCAGAAACATCCTCCCAAAAATGCTCAGGGGTTTCTTTTGCATACACAGCCTTAATGTGAATCTTTTTGCCACGATTAGTGGTATAAACGACTTCGTCTTTAGATTTTCTTGGCATAACTCACGGATTAAAAAAGTTAAAAAAGTATAAAAAGTCGACAAAGTTGACGCATTGGCAAGTTTATTTAGAAACCAAAAAGTATAACGAAGCAAGACAAGTTTAAAACATTACTATTGATACACCTACATTTAAAATGCTATAGAGGAATCAGCTCATTGAAAACCAGGCAAACAAGTGGGAAATCGCTATCCTCTCTTGTCTCATTTTTCCAGCAAGTAAAGGTCTACAAAGCGTGTAGACCGAAATAATTTAGAAAAGACTATCAGAGTCTCAAAATTATTTAAGTATATATAATTAATATTTATCATTTTTAGTTATACAACTTAATAATTTGAAATTCCGATGGTCTTTTTTTATTTTCTAAACAAATTTCAAGATGAACGATCAAGAAATTGAGGTAACCTACCTCACAACCGAGATTCTCCGCCCGTTCCCCGGAAATCCTCGTAAATTTTCAGAGGAACAAAAACAGCAACTTATTAAGAGCATCAAGAAGTTCAAGTGCCTACAACCACTACTGGTTAACATGGCACCAAAAAGAAAATATATCGTCATAGGCGGGAACTTTCGCCTCACGATATTGAAAGAGCTCGGGTACAAAGAAGTACCAGTAATTCAAGTCAACATACCTGATCCCGAAGAAGAAGCAGAATTAAATTTGAGATTGAACGCTAATCAGGGATCCTGGGATTACGACCTGTTGAAAGATTTTAGGTTGGATATGTTGCTAGACGTAGGTTTTGCCCCGCTCGAGCTCGAAAATATGTTCGACGATGTATTGGAGATTGAAGACGATCAATTCGATATTGAGAAGGAGCTTCAGCAGGTCAAGGAACCGAAATCCAAGCAAGGAGACATCTATCAGCTTGGTAGACATGTATTAGGTTGCGGAGATAGCACGGATAAGGATTTCGTACAAAAGGTTCTGGGAAATATTAGAGTCGATCTAATAAATTCCGACGCACCCTTTAATATAAATCTCGACTACAACAAAGGGCTTGGCACTAAAGGTAAATACGGAGCAACGAAGTGCAACGACAACAAGACCGATACCGAATATAAAGAATTTCTCAAAACCACTCTCTCTAACGGACTATCGGTATGCAAGAAAGATTGCCATGTCTTCTACTGGTGTGATCAACGCTACGTTGGAATGCTACAAGACATCTACAAAGAACTCGGGATAGATTACAAGCGTACCTGCCTATGGATTAAGAACAACCAAAATCCTACACCTCAAATCGCTTTTAACAAGATGTACGAGCCTTGTGTGTATGGCACCTTCGGGAATCCCTATCTCTCAAACAAAATCAAGAATTTTTCAGAGATACTCAACAAGGAAATTGAGAATGGCAATCGGGCTTTGGATGACATTTTAGATATGATCGATATATGGCTTGTGAAAAGGCTTCCGACTGCAAGCTACGAGCATCCTACCTCGAAGCCTCCGACCTTACACGAAAAGGCTCTCCGCAGATGCTCCAAACCTGGAGATGTAGTGTTGGATTTGTTCGGAGGGAGCGGTTCACAAATTATCGGATGCGAGCAACTCAAACGCACTTGCTACATGATCGAACTAGACCCAATTTTTACAGATTTAATAATCAAACGTTATGAAACACTCACAGGGCAAAAAGCCCGCAAACTCAATTAAGCCAGGGATGATATTCCAGCTTGGTGAACACAAACTTGCAGTCGGTAGCTGTATGGATCCAGCTCTACTATCAAACCTAATAGATGGAGATAAAGTATCACTTCTACTGGTAGATCCTCCTTACGGTGTCGGCTACGTGGAATCGAAACAAAGTTTCGAACAATCTAATAATGAACATCGTGTAATCCAGAACGACCAGCTCCAATCAGAACAGGAATATACGGAGTTTACCAAAAACTGGCTCGAAGCTATCAAGCCTTACCTAGCTCAAAAAAACGCCTCCTACATCTTCAACTCAGACAAGATGATATTCGCATTGCGAGAAGGAATGGTTCAAGCAGGATTCCATTTCGCACAGCTGTTGATATGGGTTAAGAGCCAAGCAGTTATAGGAAGACTTGATTACCTCCCCCAACATGAGCTTATCGCTTACGGTTGGCACGGAAGGCACGATTTCAAAAAATCGAAAGATAAGAGCGTGCTGTTCTGTCCGAAACCAAGCAAGAACTCACTGCATCCTACGGTCAAGCCCCCTTCCCTTTTACGAAGACTGATTCTAAACAGCTCTGACATCGGAGATTGCGTTTTCGATGGATTTTCAGGGTCAGGCTCCACTCTGATCGCTTGCGAACATGTAAAACGGAAGTGTTTAGCCGTAGAAGTCGACTCAGGATACTGCCAAGTAATTATGGATCGTTTTACAAAACTCACAGGGATCAAGCCCATTAACATAACCTCGTCATGACAAATAAGATCATAAAACGTCAGCACAAGCAGAAGGAACTTATCTTGGAACAACTCAGGAAAGTGCCTATCGTGCAAGCTTGCTGTGATCGGATTGGTATAAGTCGAGCGACTTATTACCGTTGGTACAAAGAAGATAAGTCTTTCAGTAAGGAAGCAGACAAAGCCATCAGCGAAGGGGTTCAGCTTGTTAACGAACTTGCCGAGTCGAAAGTAATTTCAGGCATCCAGGACGGAAACCCGACGATGGTCATATTTTGGTTAAAAAACCGGAATAACGCCTACCGGGACAAGTTACAAGTTTCGGCTGAGAAACCTCAAGATGAAGCCCTAAGCAAGGAAGAACAGAAGCTCGTTGAACAAGCTTTAACCTTATTAGAATCTAACAAAAAGAAGGCATGAATGACGCCAAAAAAATAGCAAAGGAGTTAGCCAGGAATCCCAAAGTAAGGAAGGAGGTGGCAAAGAAGAGTTTTTACTACTTCATAGTAACTTATTTTATGATGTACTTGAAATTCGCCTTCGCAGATTTTCATAAGGAAATGATAAAACTGGCTGAAGACGAGAGAAGTCAGACTCTTGTTATTACGGGGTTCAGAGGATGTGGCAAAAGCTCTATAATGACCGTTTTCTATCCGATCTGGTGCATTCTTGGCATACATAAGAAGAAATATATCCTAATAATTTGCAAAACTATCGAGCAAGCCAAGCAGACTGGGAAAAATATCAAAATAGAGCTGGAGTCCAACAAAGTCCTAAAACAGGACTTAGGCCCTTTTGAGGAAAGTAAAGACTGGAGTTCAGTTTCGTTTGTATTTACAAAGCAAAAAGCCCGAATAAGGGTAGCAAGCATAGAGCAAAGTATAAGAGGAACGCGGCATGGGTATACACGTCCAGAGGTAATAATCTGCGACGACATCGAAGATATTGCCTCGACCAGAACACAGGAGGGACGTAATACCACCTATGAAACGTTAACAAGAGAAATCATACCAGCAGGTGATACAGATACACGCCTAATAATTATAGGTAATAATCTGCATGAAGATTCCTTAATTAATCGTTTCAAGCAACAGATAGATAGAAGAGAGTCTCAAGGCAAATGGCGCGAGTACCCAATTATAAAAAACGGTAAACCGCTATGGCCAAGTAAATTCCCTAACAAACAAGCTGTCGAAAGAGAGAAAAAAAGAATCGGCAATTCGATTGTATGGCTGACCGAATACTTACTCAAAATAGTCTCCGACAAAGACGCTGTTTGCAAAAGGGAATGGATTTTATCTTATAAACAACTACCAACATGTTAAATCAAGAACCTCGAATTCTTAAATATGCCTACATTGCGGTCGACCCTGCGACTAGTGAGAACACAAAAAATGACTGTACTGCTATTGTCACTGGAATGCTATTCGCGGAACAAACAGCGGATGGCTGGGTCAACAAGATTTACATACTCCCCTATTACGTTAACAAACATATGGGATTCGGGGACGCGATACAGGCTATTATCGACATACATACAAAAATAAAAACAAACTACCAGTTACCAGGTTATAAGATCAAAATCTTAATTGAAAATGCTGGACAACAGAGAGTTTTTCGCGATCATCTCCGACAAGTTTCCAATTTTTCACCAAGGTACATAGAACTTGTAACTACAGGAGGACAAGATAAAAGATCCCGTATCGCTAGCGCATGTGGTTACGTACAAAGTCAACGAGTATTATTCCCTGAAAAAGGCATGGAGCCTCTTATAACCCAACTTCTCGGCTTTGGGCACGAAAGATTCGATGACCTAGCTGATGCATTTGCAATGCTTGTAAATACAGCGATGGAACAAGTACATAGGCAAATGGGGGCTGGAAGCGCAGATTGGAAGGTTGCCGTTAAAACAGATCTAAACAACCCCAACCAGCAAGTTCAAGGTTGGTATGATGGGTTAGGAGAATGGCATCAAGGTACAAAGATAGACCACTACAGGAATTTGCAGAATTTTTTAGACAAGGGCCTAATTTAGCCTAGCCTTCCCCGCCCCGTTGCGTCATCTCTGTTGGTAGAAACTTAACCCAACAAACCATGGAGATGACGCAACAACTCGGGAGGATACAAAACTTGTCATACACACCTCCCCCACCTGATGTCCTCAGGTACTGTATCTACGCAAGAAAATCTTCGGAGGCGGAAGAAAAACAAGCTCTTTCGATCGATTCACAAATAAGCGAAATGACCCAACTTGCCGAAAGAGAACAACTTGAAGTTCTGGAAATAAAAAGCGAAAGCCACTCAGCAAAGGATTCAGGAACACGTAAGGTCTTTAACGAGATGCTAGAAGAGATAGAGGTCGGTAAATACAACGCCATCATAAGCTGGGATGCCTCAAGGATCTCAAGGTCGGGGGGAGACATCGGTAGGATCATAGACCTTATGGACAGAGGTAAATTGGTAGAGATCAGGACTCACGCTCAAAATTTCACAAAATCCCCAAACGACAAATTCCTACTCATGATCTTAGCGAGCCAAGCTAAGCTCGAGAACGATAACAGAGGAATAAACATAAAAAGAGGTCTCAGGGCAAAATGTGACCGAGGAGCAAGGCCTGGAGCCGTACCGCTTGGGTACAGGCTCATAAGAAGTACTGAATTCGGGAAACCAAGTGAAATTATCGTAGACGAAGAAAGAGCACCGTTTATAAAGAAAATGTTCCAATACGTCTTAGACGGATGTAGTGGACAGCAAGTGAACGAATACCTCACAGAGGAAGGATTCCGAACAAAAAGAGGGAAGAAAGTAACCTTAAGCATGACATACAGGATATTCAAAGAACCATTTTATTACGGTGAATTTGAATACCCAAAAGAAAGCGGTAATTGGTACAAAGGATCTCATATCCCCCTAATCAACAAAGAAACCCACGAGGAAGTAAACAAACGACTAGAAGTTCCTGACAAAGGCAAATGGGGACGCAAACAATTCTACTTCAAACAAATTTTCAAATGCGCACACTGTGGATCTGGAATAACCGGAGAGGAAAAGATCAACCGTCACGGCAAACTATATGTGTACTACAGATGCAACCGATTCGGACGAACAAAATGCAGGTCAAAATACATATCAGAGAAAAACCTCATAGAATCTGTATCAAAAATTGTAGATCAACTTAGAAGCGACACATTTAGACTGAATAAGCGACTCCTACGAGAAGTAGACAAGATTAACAAAATCCAGAAAATAAACCAGGGGCAAAAGACAAAACCGATATCAATACTGGAGTACATCCGTTACGTACTAGAAAACGGCAATGGACCAGAAAAACGAGACCTACTTAAATGTGTAGACAAGCAACTTCATCTGAAGGATGGAGAGGTTGTGCTGGGGTAAAAGTTAACTTCTATCGAACAATTTTGTCATTTCCTGAAAAGAACCTGGTTGTCTTTCAAGTTTCTCCCAAGCTTCCTGCTTAACATAAAGCATACTGTAAACCTTCTCCTTCTGGACTTTATTCACGTCCTCGCACCACTGCCTCAGTCTAGCAATTTTCTCAATATCATCTAAATCTTCTCGTCCCTTTGTTTCAATAATACAAACCTCATTAGCTGAAACCTTTACTACGAAATCAGGATAATAATCACGAATATCACCATCGGCATTTCGATAATCGATCTTGAAATGAACAGCAAAATAATTTTTCACATACGAAATAATATCCTCGCATCCTTCCATGAAATTAGCAAATTCCAACTCGAAATGGCTATCTCCAACAACCTTGTTAAATACACATTTTTTCGGGACAATATACCCCTGATCTTTAACTACAAACGGCCTACTTTTGCTAACTTTTATATAATTTCTGATTTCAGCCTCTCCTTTATCCTGAATTGTAAGATCATTTATTTCCCGCTTAAAAGTCTCGACAACAGTCTTGCTTGCTTCAAGCTCAGATAAATTTCTTAAAGAATTTAAATTCTCAAGGTTTATTGGCTTATCAAAAAGATACTCCTTTATAAACTCCTTTACTTTCCCATACAACACGTCATAGCCGCTGACCAAGCGCAATTCTTTCATTATAATCTGAGAGAAATAACCTATTACACTTTGATAGTTTGGGACAAAATTACTATCAAGCTCCGTTTTGTGAGTTATCTCTCCACTCGTAATATCTCTAAAAACAATTTCTCTTTGTTCAGATTCAGGAAAGTTTTTTAATTCAATTTTTTTATGACCAAAACTTGAAACATTTAAATTTGAGAGGTTTTTATATTCCCTATATATGCGTGGACTCAAAACAGGTATCTCAATATCAAGCTTTTCGATATCTTTTTTGACATTCTCATTGTCTATTTCAACTACAAGTGGAGCTTTAGGCTTAGACCCTTCTCCCATTCTTTGATGCTCAAGTTCGACACCTTCACTCTTGATTGACTCAACAAAATCCATAAAAGCATCAGTACCAACCACACTCACCATCTCATGCAAATTGGGATCTCTATACATCAACCTGAGACCACGCCCTAAAGTTTGTTCGGGTAAAATGTTGCTTTTCGAAGTATAAGCACGTAACCCTACTATCGTAGTCACATTCTTAACATCCCAACCCTCTTTAAGCATCAAAACAGAAACAATTGCCTTGTAGGGACTGTCTAACATATCAATATCATGTGCGGCCTGTCGTAATAATTTCAATTCCTCTTCCTTTTTACCAGTAACACTCTCCGCAATCTCACCATTATTCTTTGTATGAATAACAAGCACGGCGTCTTTTAACTCAGGATAGGTATTCTCTAAATATTCAGCTACTTCATCACAATTCTTTGTATCATCAGTCATAAGAAAAAGAACCGCTTTTTTATCGAGCTTAATATGTTGATCATAGACTTTTTTCCACTCTAAATATCCAAGATGAATATAATCTTTATATCTCTCGGAAAATTTTGAACTTTGATGTTCTTGAAGTTTAGCTCTACTTGCAGAATCAGGCAGGACTGGATGCTTAACAACATCCTGATAGATTGCTTCTACAAGAGGATAATCGCTAACCGTTTGGACAAATATTGCTCCATTATTATGTCTCGGCGTTGCAGTAACATCTATTTGCAAAGATAACTCTTTCCCTTTCATCTTAAGCCTATTGTGTATGTCCTCGATAGACTTAAACCACGCTAGTTTCCCGTCATGGATATGATGAGCTTCATCGTTAAGAATCATTAACTCGTCAATATCCCTCACGATATCACCCAAATCCGTCTTTGAATCATTCGTTTTGCCAGTTGGCCTTGTACCCAAAAAATAATCACTTGTATCGCCATCCTCAAAGCTCACAACGCTATCATTGCTATCGTAAACACGATGTATATTTGTAAGAAAAATATTTCCAGTTTTTCTGGTAATAGCTACATCATCCTGAATATGCAAAGTTAACTGAAAATCATCTCTCCAATTTTGCCCCTCAAAACCATTATCAGGTAATATTGGATCTTCAAAAAATATTTTAAGTCCATCAAAATCTGTACGTATACGATCAAGTACAATTATATTTGGCGTAATAACTAAAAAATTTCTTGAAAGGGTAGAATCTTCCTCGTACAACCTATGGAAAAAACTCCAAGCTAAAACCAGACTTAAAACCTTTGTTTTTCCGCTACCTGTAGCCATTTTTATCACAAACCTCAGCCATGTTTCTTCAAACATCCCGGCAGAAACAGCCTCAGAGCTATCAAAACGAAGTAGGTCATACCTGTCCTTAACTTTCGCAATTTCATAGAGGTAAATAATAGTTTCAACAGCTTCTCTCTGAGCAAAGTAGTATTTGAAGAGTAGCATCTCCCCATTCTTATTTTCAACTGGATGTTCTGTCTGGAACCACCATATTAAAAGTGCTCGACTAGTATCGCTTGCACCTTCGTAATTCGAATCTCTCCACTCCTGAACTTTCTTACGAAGCTGTGCAACAAGTGGAGGCAATAATTTATCATATCCTTTTTCCCGTAGAGTCTCGTCAGCAGGAAACCAACGATATTTTGGATCTAAAATTTCGTGCGGTGACTTCGGGAAATTTGGATGTAATGCCATAGTTTCAATTAGTTTAAATAACTATCATCAAGAGAAATAGCAGGGTTTGATTGACAATCCGGACATGCATTCTCAAAAGTTGTAAGAGAAAAAGAGCACAAACTATCATGATAGTGCTTCCCGCATTTCATACATATTTTACATTCACCAACAAAAAGACCCACACAATCAGGACATTTATTGCCATTCCCCATCATTGTAGCAAATGAGTACGGATCTGATCGAAAAGTTTTACCACAACAATTGCAAATCTGTGTAGTAATACCAAAAGTAGTAGTTACTTGTTCGCCAAAAGATTTGATTGTAGTAGCATTGTTAGCAAGTTGCACTCTTGCAGCACCTGAGATCCCACCAAATAATAATTGTTCGTCCTTGTCAATCATTTGTTTAGATATTGGTTTCTTGCTTTTTGGACTATTGTCATTAATAAATTTACCAAGATTATTATAGAGCTTTAATTTCTTACCATTAGTCTTTTTTGACCATTCATCTTTTAAGACTTTATTGATTATATTCGGCTTCTCTTTTTCACTCCAATCACCATCCGCAGCTATAATTATCAAATCATCATCATCACAGTCTCGAAGTAATGTTTCCCAAATAATTGAATCTCCAAGCTCTCCAAATTTATTTTTCTTTTTTATAGGAGGAAGTCCTTTTAAAACTCTTGAATAGGCAGATTTTAGAATAGAGGCTTGGTTGGAATCTAAAAGGACTGCCTTTCTAAATAATCTGTTAATGTCTGTATTGATCCTACTTTTGGGATTTGTAGCTCTATCCATATATTGTTTGACAGTTTTTATTTGTATTCTCTTCAGAGTTTTGATTGCTTTTATAAGGCTTTTTGACTCTTGAGATCCTTTAACAAAGTCAGGCAAAGGAGCTTGAACCTGAAGACCTGTCGTAAGTGCTATGATTTGCTCTATTATTACTCTATTTTTATTATACAAAAATTCACCTTTCACTTGAGTAGGAAGCAAAAGCTCAAATTTTTTAGTATCAACCAATTCAGTAAGAGGATCTAGGAATTCAATAGATTGATCAGCTCTCTTGCGATAAAAGTTTAAATAAATATTTGTATCAATAATAACTTTCATATGTTTACTCTGTTAGTTTGACATTAATTGATTCGGGGAAAACAATGTTAACATTGCTTTCCATCGGCTCAGTATCAATCTGTATAGTTTGTTTTAAATCACCGTTATCGCACCGCCAGTCAGCATCTGATTTAAATGTGAAATAAGAACCAGAGACCATTAGCAAGATTGCTATTAATATTACGATACCAATGGATTTGAAATTCGCCTTTTCTGCATCAGTTATCCATGACCTAGCAACATAATCCAGAAGTGAAATAAAAATCAGTAAGACTCCAGGAATAATTAATGTAAATCCGAGTATTTTGTAAAAATCACATAGAAACCTGAGTATCTGTATTTCTATCGAAATGAAGGTGAATATAGCGACAAATATACCTAGAATTGTTATAACACTAACTCTATCTCGATTTAATTCCTTATTAGCATCTTTTAATTCATCTATTTGAGCCTCAATACTTTTTTGCCATTCGTTCTTCGTGGTTTCTTCAGCAGTCCCTTGTGCATCAGCAACAGAACTACTACCATCGGTTGTCGTTTGTGTATCACTTCCTAATCGCGTCTGATCTCTAGTAGCTTCTGGTGTAGCATCAACTCCAACTACAGAAGTCTCACGGTTTTTCTCTGGTTGTGGTTTTTTAATAGATCCTTCCATTATTTTAAATAAAACGTAGTTGATACTTTCAAAAACGAAGTAGTCTCATTTAATGACTTAGCATGAATTGAAAAGAAAACCTGCTTTCCAGCAGCAGTGTTAATAATCGGGATTCTCTTTGTTGTTCCAGAGCCCAATGTGTTATTAAAATTATAAAGAGTGATAGTTATTTTCTTAGCATCATCATCACCCTTCATTTCCATTGGGGATCCTTTCTTTTCGCTATTCTTTTTAAATAAAAATTCAACATCATAGCCCGCTATTTTCTGGATCAACAATTTGTCTTCATAAATATTAAAATCAGCACTATAGATGATTTGATAATCATCTCCGTCAAAAGCTAAAATTGGTTGAATATCAGTCATGAATTTATGTATTAACTTCAATTATTGACATTGTATCGTTCCCGAAAATATCGACAACTTTAACAGCTATTTTGCGCCTTCCATTGCCAACTTCCTTAAATGCACTCTTTAGCTCGATAGTACGATCCTTTTTGGTTCTAAAAGATTGCCATTCGTTCTCAAAAACATAATCACCAGTCCATTTTTCTTCTATTTCCCCATCCTCATTTTTAATCCTAACAATTTCCTTCTTACTCTCATAGTCATAATCCACAGACCAATAATCAATCCAGTCAGTCCACTTTCTAGTCAAAATATCGCGAGTAACAACACCATCCTTATCCTTACCAACCTTGATAATCGAACCATTTTCGACAACGATTTTATTACTCCCACTCTTTAGGCTCTCGGCAACTGCGTCTATAGAATCTTGATTATAAAAAACAGAGAAATCAATAAGTTCAACTGCAACGGAATTTTTATTAACGTGAGGCTTGACCTCGATATACGAAACATCATGGAAAATAATCTGATTTTTTTCAATTGCTCGCTTGTCAAAAACATCACGCGGGATATATTTCAAAATAAGATCAACACCCTTATTCTTTGCCTCTTCTTGAATATGAGGGAACAGACCCATCTCAAATTCAAATGCCAAAACGTCCACTTTGGTAATTTGTTTTTCAATGCATTCTTCAATAACCTCCTCAACAAATAACCGTGAAACGGGAAGATTTATAGGGCCGATAGTAACAAGTCTAGCTGCTTTTTTCCCATGAAATGTTTTAAACCCTTCAGTCACTTCTGCTTTATACGCAGATAAGATAAGAGAAATGAAATTTTTCTCTCTTTCTGCTATCTGTTGTTGTTTTTCTTCCTCACGCAAGTTTTGATTTACTCCAATGTAATGTTGGCGTTCGTATTTACCAAGGTTAAGGATTTCGAAGGCTCTATAATCCTTTCCGCCCTCTTTTAATCCTCTTTGGACTCCAATCATTCGTTTTCGAGTAGTATGAATGGCGAATTTACCCAAGTCGGAACCAATCCATTTTCTATTTAACTTTTCTGCAACTGCCATAGTAGTGCCTGACCCCATAAAAAAATCCGCGATAATGTCACCTTCGTTTGAAGATGCTTGTATTATCCGTTCAAGTAATTTTTCTGGTTTTTGAGTTGGATATCCTACAACTTCGTGTCCTGTTTTACTTGGCAATATATCAGTCCATATTGACTGGACTCTCCTTCCTTGCTCGATATATTCATCCATATACTGCTTCAAATATGGAGTACCAGTTGATGATAAATATACTTTGTTCTCTTTTACCAATTTATCAATATTTGCCTGACTATAACTCCAATGCCTCCCCTTAGGTGGCAATATTTCTTTCCCATTAAAATCCCTAGCAGGCCCAGAACCAGGAGCAGTAATAGGACCAGGGAAAAAACGTTTTCCTGTTTCTTCTTCAATTTGATTAAACCTAGTTTCCATATGTTCAGCAGAATACGGAACAAACACAGGATTAAAAAGCGAGTTTTCTGATTTGGAGAAAAAATAAATTGTGTCATGAACATATCCAAATCGTCCTGCATCGTTGTGAGCCCCAGTCCTTTGCCAGACAATTTCATTCCTAAAATTTTCCTTCCCGAAAATTTCATCCAACACTAGCCTAATATACCCACTTACTCTCCAATCACAATGAACAAAGATACTTCCATCATAAGCTAATAGGTCCTTCATTAATACCAGTCTTTCATAAATCATTGCAATAAAACTATCAGCTCCTTTACCCCAGGTATCTCTATAAGCCAATTCCTCAAGCACATTAGGTTTTTTTGTCATCGTTTCATCGCCAATCTCTACATCCATACTAAAATCTGCCCCAACATCAAACGGAGGATCAATATAAATCAATTTAATTCCGCCTTGAGCCTCAATTTCTTCCCTCATTGGTCCATTTTTCAAACTTGAAAGGATCAGTTTGTTGTCACCCCATATAAGTTTATTCGTCCATCCTGCAATTTGTCGCCCCGACATATCAAACAAAGACGTTTGTTGTTTGATTTCTTCGTCTGAACGCGGCTCATCAACTTGCTCAATTATTTGAAAAGGTAAAACTACATTTGTAATCTCATTTGTTTTACAATTCCAAACAAGCTCAACTTCTTTCTTATCTTCAAACAACAAAAAACGAAACTTATCTGGCAAAGATTTACCAGCTTCGATACATTTTATAATATCTCGTTTTTCGTTATCAGTTAAACTCATATGGTTAATTATTAACATCAATCACGCCACTTCAAAAGGGGAAATCAGCTTTAAACAAGCAATAATCCTAACATTACAATGTTAATTGAATAACTCATCATCAACAACGCGACCCCGCCCTTACACCCCCTTCCCCATCGGTTCATGGGTATAGAACCCTTTTACAAGTATAAAACCCCCATAAGGGATGATTTTGGCCTATTCCACGCAAAAAAAGATACTTCAAACACCCGACTTACTCGGGTATGAAGTGTCTTTACTACACGTAATGGTGGAGCCGAAGGGAGTCGAACCCTTGGCCTCCGCGGTGCAAGCGCGGCGCTCTAGCCAACTGAGCTACGGCCCCATTAGTTGTAATTGTAGTGGTAGTTG
>Ga0180007_10001812_pt1 | contig 27083 bp, 28 predicted proteins | sample MM_PC_MetaG_FD_121122 | JGI IMG/M metagenome (GOLD analysis project Ga0180007, IMG submission 121122) | Groundwater microbial communities from the Aspo Hard Rock Laboratory (HRL) deep subsurface site, Sweden - MM_PC_MetaG | ecosystem: Environmental > Aquatic > Deep subsurface > Groundwater... | reverse complement strand
CAGAAAAGCGTAAATAAAACATACGACCTGTTCGTTCAAACCGTCGCAAGAAACAGAAGCCTTTCCCCCAAACAAGTCATCGACACCCAGGCAGGCATATTTGATGGGAACGATGCCATCAAATCAGGCTTGGCAGATGACGTCCTTTCCTGGGATCAGGCCATACAAACCCTATCAGGAGGAACATTAACCATGAGTGACCCCAAAAATTTCAAACAGAACCTCGAATCCCTTTTCAAGGAAGCATCGACCGATGAAGTCAAACTGGAACTCGCCCAATTGGGCTACATCCCCAAAACAGATGTCCCGGATACGGACAAGATCAAAGAAGAAGGAATGGCCGCCGGAAAAAACGAGGCCATGACCTATGCCAAAGAGATCATCGGCCTGTGCGACCTTGCTGGCATGCTTAAGATGTCCGTGTCCCTTATCGAGAAAAACGTCTCCATCGAAGATGCCAGAAAGACGATCCTCGAAGCCAAGGCAGCAGAAAGCGGCAAGAACGAAATCATATCAACCGTTGGCGCCACAGGAACGGGCGAGGTAAACCCGCTCATCAAAGACGCCATGAGAAGAAAGGAGGCTTAATATGCCTGTAATGATCGAAGGAAACCGGCTGAACGATGTCCTGAAATGGGAGGAGAGCAACTATTACTCCCGTGAAAAGGCCACCATCGCATCCGGACAGAACTTATCCCTGGCCGCTGTTGTCGGTAAACAGACCGCAAACGGGAAAATCTATCAGATCGATTTCACCGCATCGGATGGAACCGAAAACGCCTATGGGTTTGTGATCGCGGAATACGATGCCACAACCGGCGACATTGAGGGTGTGTTGATTGTCCGTGAAGCCATCGTGGCACTCGGCAGCCTGGTATTTCCGGGCACGGCCACACAACCCGAGATCGATGCGGCCCTGGCCCAATTAAAGGCCGCAGGAATCATAGAAAGAGAGGAGGCTTAAACCCATGCTGAACCCATTTGAAACCGATGCCTTTAACATGGTGTCTTTAACCAAGGCCATTAATATCCTTCCAAATAAGTATGGCCGGTTGAACGAAATGAACCTGATGCCCGGTCGTGGTGTTCGGACCCGGACTATCATGGTGGAAGAAAAGAACGGCGTCCTAAACCTTCTTCCCACCCAGCCTCCAGGTTCCCCTGGGACCCTGGGTACCCGTGGAAAACGAAAAGTGAGATCATTCGTTATTCCCCATATCCCCCACGATGACGTGATTCTTCCCCAGGAATATGAAGGATTAAGGGCGTTCGGATCAGAAACCGAATTCGACACTCTGGCACGGGTCATAAACGATCACCAACAGACCATGCGGAACAAGCATGCCATTACCCTCGAGCACCTTCGCATGGGAGCCTTAAAGGGGATCATCCTCGATTCGGACGGGTCTGTCCTTTATGACCTGTATGCCGAGTTCGAGATCACACCCAAAACCATCGGGTTTGTCCTGGGAACGGATACCACTAAAGTTCGGGTAAAATGCCTCTCGGTCCTTCGATACATCGAGGACAACCTCCTGGGCGAAGTCATGACCGGTGTGAGGTGTTTATGCTCACCGGATTTTTTTGACGCCCTGATCTCTCACAGCGCAGTCAAGGAAGTCTATTTGAACCACTCCGCAGCCATCGACCGGCTTGGCGGGGACCCGAGGAAAGGGTTCAACTTCGGCGGGATCATCTTTGAAGAATACAGAGGCGTGGCGACCGATTTTGAAGGAACGGTCCGCCCCTTTATCGCAGCAGGCGAGGCCCACTGCTTTCCTGAGGGGACAATGAATTCCTTTGAAACACTCTATTCCTCTGCTGACTTTTTAGAAACCGCTAACACTTTCGGCCAGGAGCTATATTCCAAACTGGAACCGAGAAAATTTGGCAGGGGCATGGATCTGCACACGCAATCAAACCCGCTCCCGATCTGTTACAGGCCGGGGATACTGGTGAAACTGACTGTGAGCTGATCATGACGTTTTTAGATGATTTAAAAAAAGGGATAGACGACCTCTTTGACCTTGCCGGAAAGGATGCCGTCTACACCCCAAAGAATGGGTTCCCCGAAAACATCCGGGTGATCTTCCGGCAAGGGGCCACCACCCATGATGGTGCTATGGGGGCAGATGGTAAAATCCGGGTCAGAAAATCCGACATCCCTGATCCGGAGCTTCCAGGCACCATAGAGATCGACGGGAACCTCTGGACCATCACCGGCATCATCGAAGGGGATGGGGAAACTTTATGGGACCTATCCATCAAACGGGACATCAAGCCAACGTTTAAAAGGTAGATATGGAACTGAAAGTAGACGTCCAAAATTTAAGCGCTGTGACCAAAACGTTCATGAATATGCCTGGCATATTCAAACGGGCAAGAAAGAGCGCCCTTCAGTTTATCGGCTGGCAAACCATGGCAGAGCTCAGGAACCATGTTGAATATGGCGGCACGGGCTGGCCGGGCCTTCATCCCCTGACCCGGAACTTCAGGAAAAAGCAAGGCGGCAAATGGTCCAAAAGAAGAAGCGGCAAAAACTCTCCCTTGTTCGGGTTGGGAAAGTTCGCCCGTTACCGGGTGGATGATGAAGGGACAATTATGCAGGTCGATTTCGGGAAATCCAAAAAAGGACAGCCCGGTAAGGTTGACCCAGGCTTATCGAAAATAGCCCGGAAAGCCGAAACAGGCGAATCGATACCCGTCACGGACAAGATGAGGAAGCTTTGGGCGCTTACCCGGATGAAGAAAAAACAAGGCACAATCGGACAGGACTATCATGCCCTGAAAGCGTCAACTCACGTTTTGAAGGTCCCTAAACGGCCCATATTCACACCAGTCTATAACAAAATGAAACCGAAGATCGTGCCTGCTTTTGAAGATAAATTCTGGAAGGCTATAGATAGGTACCAAAAATGATTCAAAATGATAGCCGAAATAGTGATGCGAAAGTGACGCGAGTGACACGTGTTTCGACATTAATACGTAGAGAGTGTCTTATTCCTATAAAAAAATTGGGGGCTTTTACAATATATGGCATCCCATATAGCAAAATGTAGGAATACGCGTCACTCGTGTCACTATTTGGATAAAAAAGGGAAATGATCATGACGACGGCAGAGCTTTTAAAAGAAATCCAAAAATCGATCGTCTACGATAAGACCATCGACGCCTGGTGTAAGTTCACATTCGATAGCTACCCTACCTGTTACCTGGGGATCGACGAACAAAACCCGCCGGTCTTGGATGACTATCCGATAATCGCCATCGTGGGCGTCACCCAAAACCGGAGCGATTCGACCCGCGAACTCTCATGGGACATCGATCTTGGCGTGGGCATTATCAGTGAAGCAGTCACAGAAGTCGAAGGTTCCAAAACCTATGAAGGGTTCCTTCTTGCCGAAGAACTCCGGGAAAAAGCAGAGAACGCCATCCTCTGTTTGAAGCCTGCCCGGATCAGCGCAACCGGTGAGGCAGGAACGATCAGTTACCACCCATTATATGTGTCGTATTCAACCATCAACGTAAAACTCAAAAGAGGCTCCCAGGAGAGCTTACCGTGAAAGGATAATTTATGTTAGCACCCAATACAAACAACTATTTTTACGGGTCCGGACGGCTCTATTTCAAGTCGAATTCCGACTCCGGTTTTCTCGCCCTGGGGAACGTCCCCAAGCTCGAGATCGAAATCACCATTGAAAAGCAGACCCATTATTCCAACCAGGAAGGAACTCGCCTAAAAGACAAAGAGAGAATTGCGGAAAAAGGAGCGACCGCTTCCTTTGACATGGAGGAGTATTCTGCTGAAAACCTGAACCTGGCTTTCCTCGGGAATGGCATCCAGAGTGGAAGCCAGCTTTCAGGCCAGCTCGATGCGGAATCGATCACCGTGGTTGACGACCGGTTCGTGAGCTTAGGCAAGATGGACCTGTCCATTTTGAGGATCGATCATGGGGTAGTTACGGACGGGCCGTTCGAGCCTGGTGAGACGATTACCGGGACTACATCGAGTGCCACGGCAACAATCGCCTGGGCGGACGATACAAACCGTTACCTGGAATGCATTAACGTATCCGGCACGTTCCAGGAGGGAGAAACCATCACCGGCGGCACATCAACAGCCACGGCATCCGTAACCTCCATTTCAACCAAAAAGGATGTGGTGGTAACTGATGCAGCCACTCCCACCACAAGATATATTCTCGGGACTGATTACAGCCTGGATCTGGCAGGTGGCCTTTTAAGGAAATTAAAAACCGGTTCCATATCAACCACTTGCTTCGTAAGTGCCAATTATGGTGCCAAAACCACCAAAAGCATCCGGGCCTTGGCGAATTCGGAAACGACTGGCGAGCTTCTGTTCATCCCCACATCTGACGACGGCCCCAGGTGGAAAATAGAAGGCTGGAAAGTGAGCCTGTCCATTAACGGCGCAGTCGGTTTTATTACCGAAGACGTGGGATCGATCCCCATGACAGCCGAGTTTTTAGCAGATACCGACAACCACCCGGATGAACCGTTCTACCGGGCAACCGAAATCATTTAATAGGCAATAAAGTTTAACGAGGGATTATGAGAAAACTGAAAACCATCAAAATAGACGACCGGGAGATCACGGTCAAAGAACTCCGGGTCAAGGATTACATCACCCTTTTCCAGTTCGAGGAGAAGAAGGAGTCTGACCTTGAAACCATTTTATCACAGGTTAAGGCCCTTCTTCCTGAAGTCGTCAATATCACCGTTGATGACATGCTCGACATGGCCCCGTCAGAAATCGATCTTCTATGGGACACGTTCAAGGAGGTCAACGCCTCTTTTTTAGCGACCGCCCAAAAGCTGGGCCTGGAAAAAATAATAGCAGAAATCAAGTCTGCGATTCTTACGGACTTTTCTCTCTTGGCAGCAGGCTCGTTGAAGCAGGTCACATAAACGCGTTTGAATATGGGTTGTCCTTTTTTGAAGCGGCTCTCACTGAGCACTTTAAAATCAGACAGGACTCGTTAAAGGAAACAGCCCTATCGGTTAGAATCGGCATGCATGCAAACGAAAAGAAATGGCTTGAGTTCATAAATGGCAAATAACATCGACATCATCGTAAACCTGAAAGACCGGGCTTCAAAAGAGTTCGGTAACGTCCAGAAGGCGCTGAAAGGGGTGAAAGCTGGTATAGACGGACTGGTAAAGAACGTCTTCAGCTTGAAAACCGCCTTTGTAAGCCTGGGTGCGGGGATTGTCGCAAACAAGTTTCTGGAAACAGCCAAGTCCTTTGAAAAGTACCAGACCAGTTTGGAGACCATCACCGGGTCAGCTGCAAATGCTAAAAAGGCTATGGACTGGGTCACGGACTTTACGGCGAAAACCCCTTATGAACTTGATCAGGTGACCGAAGGGTTTACCAAGCTCAAAGCTTACGGCATCGATCCGGTAAACGGTACGTTAAAAACTTTGGGTGATACGGCATCAGCCATGGCCAAACCCCTTGACCAGGCAGTCGAGATGTTTGCCGATGCCGTGACCGGCGAATTTGAACGGTTAAAAGAGTTCGGCATCCGGGCAAAGACCCAAGGGGATAAAGTCACGTTCTCCTGGCTCCAGAACGGCCAACAGATGCAAAAGACCGTTCAGAAAACAGGCGACGCCATCCAGAAAGGGTTGATCGAGATCCTCGAGGGACGGTTTGCAGGTGCCATGGATAAGCAGTCCAAGACCTTTGCAGGCATGTGGTCCAATATTCAGGATCAGTTCACCCTGTTCCAGAAGTCGGTCATGGATGCAGGGGTGTTTGAGTACCTGAAGAAGCAGCTGGCCGAAGCCCTCAAAAAAATAGAGGAGTGGAAAAAGTCCGGCAAGCTCGATGAATGGGCAAAGAAGATATCAGCAGCCGTGATATCAGCCATTGAGTCCTTTAAAAGCTTTGCTTCCGTCATTATTAAAGTGGCCGAACCTTTTACTCCGCTTTTAGGTATCCTTTTAAAACTCTCGCCCATCCTGGTTACCCTGGGCGCTGCCATCACCACGTTCAGTGTGGCCTGGATCGCGGTCATTAATCCCATCATCCAGGTGACCACGTTAATCGGTGGATTGAGCCCCACACTGGCAGTATTGGGAACCACCCTGGGAACGGTAACAGGACTTGTGGGAGCGTTTTTTGCCGGATGGAAAGCAGGTGAATGGCTCTCCACCTGGGATGTATTTAATTTGTTGCCCGTTACCATCGGTCAGGCAGTCCAGGCCGGTTTTTCCCTGATCGACCAGTTCGCTTCAAACGTGAAGATAAAATACCTGGAAATCAAAATTGCCATCAAGGGGGCCTTTGGCGGGAACACAGCAGAAATTGAGGCACAGATCGCCAAAGAAAGAGAACACATCAAGGTCATACAGGATTTGAGGAATGAAATCCTTGCGACCAAAGATGTGGCTACTGCCCCTGCCTCAGTGGCACTTGATACAAGCCTTGCCGACATGAATCTCTCCCAAGTGAATCAGAAGCTCGATTCTACCGCCCAGAAGGCAGCGTCTCCGGACCAGGTAAACCTGGATACTCAAGGGGCGATCACGAGCATCAGCGAGCTTGATTCTTTTCTCTCCGGCCTTTCGAACAAGTCCCAGGAAACCGGCCAGAACATGGAGAAGAACATATCGGACAGCCTGTTCAACGCAAGCACCCAGATGACCCTCCATGTGGACGGCATGGAAGTGGATATAAAGGAAATGGCTGATAAGAACGAGTTCCTCATGGCAGCCTTTGGTTCTGCATCCGAACGTGCCGCTCAGCAAGCGGCGGAGGCCGCCAAAAAAGCGGCGGGTGAAGCGGACGTTTTGGCTGAAAAAAAGCGGGAAATGAAGATCGAGACCCTTGCAACCGGCATTGAAAGTATAAAACAGCAGTTTGCCGAGCTCACCAAGGATGAGACCAAAACGATCACCATCGTTAAAAAAACCGTTGAAGAAAAGTCGCAAGGTGGCATTGTCGGCTGGGGATTAAAACTCGCTCGGGGCGGGAGGCTCTCCGGTTATGGCGGCGGTGATAGAATAAGAGCCATGCTCGAAGCCGGAGAATTCGTTGTCCGTAAGGAAGCGGTCAAAAAATACGGCGCCGGTCTTCTTGAAATGATCAATGGGCTCCAGTTCCCCATGCCGGATCTGCCGAGAAGATATGCTGCAGGCGGGTATGTAGCCCCTTCATCGGGTAGCAATATCACCGTTACCATGCCAGTCAATATCAATGCCACTGGTGGGAATGCAACCGATATGACCAAGCTGTTCAGGTCGGAGATCATCCCGCAACTGAAAACCGCATTGCAGAACAATACCCAAAGCATCACCACCGCTATCCGGAAGAGTGTGAAATAATGGCCTATGAAAAGCTAAAATATTCCTGGGATAATTTTCTTGATACGGCAGCCATCTCCTATGACGGCTGGACTGAAGACCCGGATTTCCCGAAAGAGAACCTGTTCAACAAGCGGATGAGCAAGCGGGCGGGGTTTATTAGTTCCAAAGCGGGAAGCATTACTATTGATCTCGTATCGCCCAGGACAGTCAATCATGTGGCTATTATGAATCATAACCTGATGGCAGGCGCTTTCCTCTCCATATCAGGAAATGCGGTTAATTCATGGGGAAGCCCAGCATTTACGGCAACGATTCCCTACAGAGAGCTCGATGCATGCAAGGTATTTGATGTTCCTCAGAATTACCGGTACTGGCGGTTATCAATAAGCGATCCCGGAAGGCCCGATCCGGACATCAAAATCGGAGAACTGATCCTGGGTAATCTGATCACGCTTCCCCGGAACCATGACTGGAACCTGAAAGAGCATCACAATTACACCAACATCACCCACGAAACCGAAGGCGGGAACATCTGGGCCTATACCTTAAACAGCAGGAAATCCTGGGTCATGACCTGGACGGGCATTACCGGATTAGAGTTGAATCCGTTGTCATCGCTCGTGCAGTCCATCCACGGCAGCGCCTATCCCTTTTTGATGGTCCTTGAGGACACACCCTATTTTGTCCGGGCACAGGACAGTTTCTCTTTCGAACGCCCCATTGAGACACCCGGCTTTGAAGCATTGGGACCGGATGTGTTCCCGATTGATTATTCCATCAGCGAACTCTCGTTAATCGAAGAAACCCAAGGAGTAAATTAATGATTTACCGGAACTTTTACAAATATATAGCAGACGGCACCATCGATATTGATTCGGATACGATCAAGGTCATGCTCTGTGATAATTCGTATGTGCCGGATATTTCCCATGAGTTTAAGAGCCAAATCACCGGTGAAGTGACCGGCACCGGATATACAGCCGGAGGCGCCACGTTGTCCAATAAATCGGTGGCACTGGACGGAAACGAAAGCAAGTTTGATGCAGATGACATCATATGGGGAGGATCGACCCTTTCGGCAAGGTTTGCGGTCATGTATGCCAGCACCGGAAATGATACAACCTCCCCCCTGATCGCCGTGTGGGATTTTGGAGCGGATAAAGTCACAAACAACAGTGCTTTTGAACTGACCTGGAGTGCGACTGGAATATTAAGATTTAAGGCAGCAGCATAAGGAGAAAAAAACAATGGCGGCAAGAGATATAGGAGGCATTCGGGTAGAAGATGGAACATCCGGCGAACGGGCTCAGACCATTGAAGCGGTCGAGCAGCATGGCGGGAACCCAACGGTGATCCAGTCTGTATTGTTAACGGATAGAAGAATCAATTCGAACACACCGGACATTATCCGGTCAGGCATCTATTCGGATGATACGGTGGATGATCTGGACGCGAGTCCCCCGCATACGCCGGTGAGTTGCGGAGACAAGAAGACTTTGATCGTCCAGGTGGTGACATCCGATTCTCTTAATATCACACCAGTCGGATATAATTCCGCTGGGGATAATGCGACGATTCTTTTTGATCAGAAGCCCCCGACCTCTCCTGGAAACGGATCGTTCAGGAAATCATCCAAGGAAGAAACCCTAATGGAGGTTTTAACTTGGGATATTTTAGGGGCTGAAAAAATCGCTATCGCCATCACCGGTGTGGGAAAAGGCGTTGATCTGAGGGCATGGCTCATATGACACCCATAGATATCCTGATAAAGATTTGTGATGTGAAGTTTGCTGATATCGGCAAGAGATCTGACGTGGTTTTGTGGACAGACCAAGATCGTGAAGATTTGCAGTCTTGGGACATGAATACTACGAAGCGGGTTCTCACCCGCATGGCCGTCACCAATTGCCCCTGGTGCATCCGGTTTGAAGGGAAATGTGAAGGATGCTCCTACGGAAAGCATCACGGCATCTGCAGGCATGCCAGAAGTGATTTTCGTCAGGCAGAAACCGACCGGAAGAAAAAACATCTTCCTTATTTGAGCGAGGATGCATTGATCGACATTGGCAGATTGCTGAAAGGATATAAAGAATGCCCATAGCGATCCTGAAAGGCAAAAGCAGCTCATCTGCGGTTATCGTCAATCTGGTGACTTTTGAAATAATGATCCAGCAGAACCCGCTGGTAACATCATTCAAGGCGGACACACTCTCCGTTGAAATCAACCAGGAGGCGATTTTTGTCATTGCATCAGCCCTATGGAACCAGCATGTCAGAAGATCAGTCACGGCTCCCATTATCCTGGTTGAAATCGATTTGGATGCCGAAAGACTGCAGTTCTCTTCCCAGGATACGGAACTTCCATCCGGAGAGTTTTTTGAAGGACGGGTCATGCAGTTCGGGACCATATCAAGATCCGTATCGAACACGGATGGTGATTTTCAAATATCGGACGTGACGCTTATTTTAGCGAACACGGACAAAAAACTCTCCCTTCTTCCGTTCAGCGGTTGGTTAAACAGAGAGGTTGCTTACTTTATGGGGTTCAAGGGGTATGACCGTTCTGAATTTATGAGAATATTCAAAGGGGTGATATCCCACTTCAAGTTCAACAACACCCTGTTTGAAATCACCATCACCGATTCGACACGGCTCTGGCTTGAAAAGGATTATAGAAAAATGATCGATCCGATAGACTGGCCCTTTGCCGCATCAGGAGTGACAGGCACAAAGATGCCTATAATTTATGGCGAAATGACAGGATATTTTTAAATGGGAACAATAGAAATTACAGGAAATGTAAACGACGGCTGGGTTGAAACATATGCCACATTCTGGAGCTCATGCCACCTGGGCTTCTGGGGGACGGCTTTCAGTTCAAGTGAAACGGAAAACCCAGGCTGCCTTAAGGCCAATTATGAAGACAGTTTGTGCACCATCAGCCGGGCATTTCTTTATTTTGACCTGACTTCATTAAACCTTCCCAAGTATGCAAAAATTACCGGCGCACGTTTGAAAATTTATGGGTACGGATATTCTTCTGCCGTCAGAATATCCGTTCAGGAAGGGACCCAGAGCGATACGCTCTCATTGGCAGATTACAGCGAATTTACCGGTCCTCTCTTTGGGGTGAATGTGTTTGACTTTGATGCATCGGGTGTGAATGCCATAGCGTTCAATGAAGATGGCCTTTCCTATTTGAATCAGCAGGCAGGATCAACAGCCAAGCTCTGCCTCCGAGAGTATGACCATGATTATCTGGATGTCCAGCCAAACGATATCTTCAAATCCGGGATGTATTTTTCTGACGTATCCGGATCGGACAGGAAACCGGTTCTTGAGCTCACCTATGTCAACATTGAAAGCCCGGTAACAGTTGTTGGAAGTCCCAGTGACGGTGAAGTTTACAGAGTGCCTAACGGTACCTGGCAGGAAAACCTGGATGAGGAAACAGGAGAGGACGTCACAACCGACGAAGCCTTTTTTAGCTTTGAAGATGACGGAAATGCCAACCGGAGGTATTATTTCTACTTTGACGGCTCTGACCTCCCGGACGGTATCACGGTCACAGGGGTCACTTTTAAAGGTAATGGCAGTGTCAGTGACCCGGGTGATGAAGGGATCGGGGCAAGCCTGTTTAAGGGAACTCAGAATGATACGTTGACCGTTGAAGACTATGATGCCTTTACCGGGAACGTCCTTTCAAGCCTTGATCCGGATGACGGAGAGTCCGGGTGGTTTGATTTTGTGCTGAATGCAGAAGGCGTAACAGCAGTAAACGATATGCTCTCTCAAACGGGCAAACTAATCAAATTCTGCCTCAGGAGCACACGTTTTGACGTCAATCGGGAATCCCCATTAGGTACTCCAAACCTCCTTTATTTTGCAATCAAATCGGCGGATGATCCTGATCCGGAACTGCACCCCAGAGTCGTGATCTCGTTTGATCTCCCGGCTGATCAGGAAAACTGTGAAGCGAGCGGCTGGTACTGGTATGACGGGGCATGCCATCTGGAGCTTCCCAACAATCAGTCCGAATGTGAAGAAAATGGATATTACTGGTACGGGAATGCCTGCCACAAGGATCTGCCGGATAACGAATCCGAATGTTCCGGGTACAGCTATTATTGGTATTATTGGGAGTGCCGGTTATCGAACAAGCTCGCTGTCATCCCTTGTGCCTGTATCGATACACTGGAAAACATCTGGCTTGTGGCAGGTCACGAGGTCCTTGAAATCGATGAGGTGTTTGTATCCCTGTCAGGATCTGACGAACCCAGGCTTAGGACAACCGGTTTTGAAAAATATCCGGCTTATGAATACGCAGGCGGCCTTCACGGGAAGATTGCGGTCATTCAGTTCACGTCCGATCCTCCAGACCCGAACGGGAAAGTCTGGTGTAACGTCAAGGGCATGAAAAATAAAAACGGAAGCCTGATCGAAAACCCCATCGAAATTATCACGCATTTTTTAACCAACTATCTCGGCATGACATCGAGCCATTACAACGAAACCGGTTTTGAATCTGCAAAAGTCCAAGCTGGGTCTGATGGCCACAAGGGGGCTGGAATGATCAAAGATCATCCCAAGGGGATCGATGTCATCCGGGAAGTCGCCAAGTCCATCGGGGCCACGCTCTTTTTTGACCGGGACGGGAAGCTCAATATCAAGGGGTTGACCTGATATGGAAACTTACAGTGCCAATGATGATATTCTGAAAGAATCGTTTGGTGTTCTTCCCTTAACGGAAGATATCGCGACCCGGATATCGTATTCTTATGCGTTCAACTACGCCAAGAGCTACTTTATTGAAGCGGACGAAGTATCGGATGCTGATTCAATCGAAGCGCTGAAGAAAGACTATCCGGTCCACCTGGATCTGAACTGGATCAGGGATGATGACACGGCTTTGGATATTGCGGAAAAGAGTCTCGCCAGAAGGAAGAATCTCCTGAAGCAAGTCTCGTTCGGTTCAGCCATGCATGTTTTGGCCCATGACCTGACGGATGATATCCGCATGGTTCATTTTGCAGGGCCTGTTCTATCAGATATCACCATCACCGGGATCAGCATCGATCTGGATAACCTTTCGGTCAGCATAGAAGGAGTGAGCGTGTAACCATGCCCATGAGAAAAGACAATACCATCGAGTATGTTGAGGGAGATATTCCTGATCCCTTAAGGGGGGAATACAAGGACAAGGATGGCAAGGTAATCGATATCACGGGTTTTACGATTACCCTTCATATCGGATATGAAAGTTCGCCTCTGGTGAAGACGGCAACCATTACTGACGGCATAAACGGCATTTTCGAGTTTGCCTGGGAGCCAGGGGATATTCTTGCTGGGGATTACGAAGCGGAAGTCCAGATCATGAATGCATCGGGAAGGCCGCTCACTTATCCGGCATCGGCTGGCGAGTTTTTTTTCAAGATCCGGGAGGCGATTGCATGATCGAATTTGTCCGGGGGAATAGAATCATCTTTGATGGGTTCATCACGCTTACAAGGCCTGTGCATGAATGCAAATGTGAAAAACCGGATGACAAAATTTCTTTTATTCACAGGAACCCTTTGATCCGGATGAGGGAATCTGAAACCAAGCTCAACATATCCGGGCTGAAGCTTCTGAAGGGAAATATGAAAATTGAAATTACGGATCGGGCATAAATGAATGGGATCGGAAGTCGTCATAGAATCCAGGGACAAGCGTGTCATTCTCTATCACCCGGCCTATGTCCCCTTAACCGGGAGTGTGGTCGCAAACGGGGTGAAAGCTGTATTTGCGATCAACCACCGGAGCACCAAACGGCGATGGCTACATTACGGGGAAATCCCTTCAAACTTGTTAGGGTATTCGATTTTGAAAAGCTCAATCTTGAAAAGCGTAACCTTTATGACCCGGAACGCCTCAACCGGAACCGTCCATATCCGGAAGAACAATGAACCGGCTGATATATACACCATGGATTTGAACAACGAAAATATCCGGATTGAAACTGACATCAACCTGTTTCTGAATGCAGGTGACATCCTGAAGGTGTTCACCGAAACCGGATCAGGGTTTGATTACCCGATAGCCATACTGGAAATTTATGAAACACAAGACTGAAAATCGTTGCAGGAGCTGTAAAAAGCTCCTGTTTAAAGGAACACCCGGACATATTGAAATCAAGTGCCCGAGGTGCGGTAGTATTATTATTTATTCAGAGCCTCCGGAAGGCCAAAACCAACAACAAAATGGAGGCAAGACATGGCTGAATGGACAGTAATTATTAAAAACAATAGTGGATCGGATTTCCTTGTGGAGGATATCGGGGTTGATTTTCAGGACGGGTCAACCGTCAATCTTGATGAGGAAGCGGGGTTTGCGGAAATTGCAGATTCTGATGACCTGAAGAATGCGCTGACTGCAGGGACTCTGGTCCTGAATGACGGATCGGCAGATCTATCGCCAGCTGACGCAGTGAGTTATCTGTCGAGAATCCATCGAAAGTTCCTGGAAGACAATTATTTCAACAAGGTGGAGCTTGGTACACCGGGCAGCGCCACAATCGATTACGAAAATATCGCAAACGCCCCCACATTCGAGTATGCATTCTGGTACGACAATGTGAAGTTCAGGGTGGAGGGGATCGGCCTTTCGACCGCACCGGCAAGCCCCGAAACAGGTGATGTCTATGTGGATGATGCGGATCACTATCAGAAATATGATGGAAGCGCCTGGCAGGATCTGGGGCTGGCTCTATCGGGTGACAGGGTAATCGATCTTTCTTCCGGTGTTCAGGATATCATGGAGTTTGACGGTTCAGCCTGGGCCATTGGTGAGCCGGACCTGAAATCAAATGCCGCTGTCACGGTCACGGATGATGGTGACGACAGGGCCGCCCGCTATGTTTACAATAAAACAGAGGGCGAGTGGAAGAAGGATTATGACGTCGACTTCGATCCGCACTTGAAACGCGGAGACCATGCTATCAAGCATGATGCCGATCAGGTTGAAGTGGCAAATGCCTATTCCAATATTGGCAGCGGTGCCAATGACGATGTGGAAACTGTTCTTGCCGCCATCGACACCAAAATCGGGACCATTGAAGGCGGGAACCTGTCTGATATCAATATCCAGAATGGGATCGTATATGGTCGGGACGTTACCCGGAACAAATGGATGGGGCCAAGAGAGGATTTTATCTTCTCCCGAAGCGGAAACACCAAAAGAACCTACCTCATGATCGGGAATGTCCCTTCAAATCAGGGTGGTGTCCGTTTGCAGAGAAACATGACCATTACGGGTATTTCTGCCCAGCTTGACGCATCGGGAAGCTGTACCGTTGAAGTCCGGAAGAATGATGGTGTTACGCCCATTGCCACTTTGAGCATCAATTCCGCTGAGGGAGCGCATAGTAACGCTGTCAATATCGATGTGTCCGAGGGTGATTTCTTGCAGGTGTATGTGGATGGATCGTCTGCTGTGAAATCCCCGACCGTGAAGGTCACTGCGGCGTATAATGGTGGCAGTCTGTAATTGATTAGAATCTGAATGGTGAGTCTGTAAAGGGCTCACCATTATTCCGGAGGTGGTTGATGAAAAATCACGATTGCATGCATGAAGGAAAAATTGCCGTTATCGGTGACAAGGTAGAAAAGATCGAAGAGACAGTTGATAAAATTTTTAAAATTCTAAATGGCAATGGGAAAGAAGGCCTGGTTACGAATGTTGCCCTTAATAAGTCATCCATCACAAGACTCTGGTGGTTTGTCGGGATAATATCCACGGGCATCTTTGGGGTGGCGTTTTATTTTGTTCAGGCAGGTGTGAATTAGGAAAGGAAGAAAAATGAAAAGAATATTTTTTGGTTTTATTTGTCTGTTGCTTTTTGTCCCTGGTGTCAATGCTGTTGAGTATAAGCTAAATTGGGATGATGTTGAAAACGGTGATGGCTATATTGTGTATTATAAAGACCAGGCCGGAAATGAATTTAACAAGGCTGTAACAGAATCAGAGATCCCGCTTTCACAGTTAAACATTCACCCTGGGGTGAAATATGTTTTTACCGTGACTGCATACTCTGCCGAGTGCGGAGAGTCTGAACGGTCAGATTCGATTGAATATACCGTGCCACTTTTTAACCCGCCTGTTGATCGACTACCCGAAAAAACGGTTGTGGTAAGTGTTCCAGCTGGTGTGAATGTTATTTTTGCGGCGCAAGAGGAGTAATATTCTGATTAAGAACAGGAGTGTGTTAAAATGCTTTTAAAAATGGGAGTTGATATCAGTCGGTTGGAAAGGCCTATCAGGCGTGCTTTAAATCATATAGAGAAGGTATTTCAAAAATATGGTAAAGAGGCGGTCATAACATCAACCTACGAGGGAAATCACAGTCCGGGGTCTTTGCATTATGCGAATTTGGCGGTTGATGTAAGGTCGAAAGATTTGAGTGATAAAGAGGTCCTGCAAGAATTGCGGAATTTACTGGGCAGGGCTTATGATGTAGTCCTCGAAGGTGATCATATACATGTTGAGTATGATTCGGAGTAAATTTGAAAAGGATTATTTTTTATGTCGAAACATATGTTTAAATTAAAAAATCAATATGTTATAGAGATGTATTGATTTAAGGGATTGATCGTTCGAGCTTTTGAGTTTAAAAGTAAAATTCCCCTCATTTTTAATCCATCTGCAAACTGTTTTAAAATTCATATCAAAAACCGTTAGAAATTTGTGGGTTATCTTAAATTGACATTAAGAGATCTATATGTCAGGTAAAATTTACGTTAGGGATTTTCCCTTGTAAATAAATAAAAAAATTATCTTTGATTATTTTTGAAATCGATTTTGTTAGGAAATTATCGGCTAACATCGGTAAAGATCGTTTGACATATAGCATTCAATTTATATATAAATGAATTTTATTAGTAATAAAAAATCAGATTGTTTTTCTAACATTCACCTTTGATGAATATATGATTTAATATTCAATCGTCCACGAGGAGCTTAGCTAATGGCCGAAATGGAAGATCGCTGGTTATCGATAATTGAAATATGTAAACACCTCGGTGTAAGTAACGACACTGTGTATAAATGGATTGACAAGCATGAAATGCCCGCCCACCGAATGGGTCGTCTCTGGAAATTTAAAAAAGACGAAGTGGACGAATGGGTGAAGGCTGGCGGCGCGGCAGCAGAAGAGAAGAAACAGGATGGAGGAGAAAAAAAGTGAACAAAGAGAAAATAACTTTATCCCAGCTTGAATCCTTTCTGCTGAAAGCTGCCGATATCTTGCGTGGAAAAATGGATGCTTCCGAGTTCAAGGAATTCATTTTCGGCATGCTTTTTCTGAAGCGGCTCTCTGACGAATTTGATCGGAAGCGGCACCAACTGCGCCATGAAACTTTTGCGCACTTGAAAGATCAGCCCGATCTGGTCGATGAGCTCCTTGAGGATAAAACATCCTACGGCGAGACCTTTTACGTGCCCAAACGTGCCCGCTGGCACGAAACCTGGGTGGATGAGGACGGAAACACCGTCCCAGCCCTGAAAGATTTAAAGCACGACATCGGCAATATGCTCAACAAGGCCATAGCCGCCATTGAAGACGAGAATGATTCACTTGCCGGAGTGCTTAAGAACAATATCAACTTCAATGAAATCAAGGGAAAAACCAAGATTCCCGATCAGAAATGGAAAGACCTTCTCGACCATTTCAACCAGCCCAACTTTGTCCTGGTAAATGGTAACTTCGAGTTCCCTGATCTTCTCGGGGCAGCGTACGAATACCTGATTAAGTACTTTGCCGACAGTGCGGGCAAAAAAGGTGGCGAATTCTATACTCCTGCTGAAGTAGTCCGTCTGCTGGTGCAGCTCGTCAAACCTCAGGCAGGCAATATCATTTATGACCCCACGGTCGGCTCAGGCGGTTTTCTGATTCAGGCACATCAATATGTCGAAGAGCAGGGTCAGGACCCCAACGACCTGGCTCTTTATGGGCAGGACTCCAATGGCACGGTTTGGTCCATCTGCAACATGAATATGATCCTCCATAACATCAGCCGTTTTACCATTGAAAACGGAGATACGCTGGAGGACCCGCAAATTCTCGAGAATGGTCAGATTCGCAAATTCGACCGGGTACTGGCCAATCCTCCTTTTTCCCAGAATTACAATCGGGCCAGCGTTAAATTTACCTATCGCTTCCAGGAGTGGTGTCCTGAGACCGGTAAAAAAGCCGACCTCATGTTCGTCCAGCACATGCTGGCCAGCCTCAAGGGCGATGGCCACATGGCCACCATCATGCCCCACGGCGTTCTGTTTCGTGGCGGCAAAGAAAGGTTGATCCGGGAAATTTTCATCAACGATGATGTCATCGAGGCCATCATCAGCCTGCCGCAAGGCCTGTTTTATGGCACCGGCATCCCCGCTTGTGTGCTGGTCTGCAACAAAAACAAGCCGGATCATTTGCGCAACAAAGTGTTGTTCATCAACGCAGACCGTGAATTTGCCGAGGGTAAGAATCAAAACAAGCTGCGACCGGAAGACATCGAGAAGATCGACACCATTTTCACCCTGAAACAGGAACTCCCCAAATACAGCCGTCTGGTCGACACCTCCGAGATCGTCGATAAACACGATTACAACCTGAACATTCGCCGTTATGTCGACAACACCCCGGAACCGGAGCCGGAAGATGTACAAGCCCATCTTATTGGCGGTATTCCCGAAGATGAAGTAACGGCGCGACATGACGACTTTGCCCGATTTGGCCTGGCCGCTGAAACACTCTTTCAGGCAGAACGTCCAAAATACCTCGCCTTCAAGGAGGCCGTTCAGGAAAAGGCGGATATAAAAAGCCTTGTCGAAGCCGACTCGGCTGTTGTTCAGACGCTTGCCACCCACGCACAAGCGATTGAGGATTGGTGGCAGGTGGCGCAGAACGATTTTGCCCGGCTTGAGCGGGCCGCCTTTAATATAAACGGGGGCAATGGCAACGGCAAAAAAATGCCGGATGTCCGCCTTGAGCTGCTGACAACGCTCAAGGATAAATTTGTCCCCCTGAACGTCCTGGACGAATTCAAGAGCGCAGGCGTGTTTGTGAACTGGTGGCAACAAATTCGCTACGACTTGAAAACCATCGTTTCCATCGGCTGGCATCACACCCTGATTCCCGATGAATATCTGATTGCGGAATTCTTTCAGGCCGAGGCCGACGCTATTGAATCCTTGGAAACCAAAATCAGCGAACTACAAAGCGATCTGGCCGAGGCCGTCGAAACCGCCCAGGAGACGGCTGCCTACGAGCCGGATGAAGACGAAAAGGTCACTGCCGCTGTCATCAAAAAAGCGTTGAAGGCACTCATCGATGACTTGAAGGACACCCCCGGCGCGTCTGCCAGGCGGGAACGGGATGTGCTGAAAAAACTGGATGCCGCCATCAAGAAAATCGAGCAAAAGATCAAGGACGCCAAGGCCACACTGAAAGAGAAGACCGCCGAACTGGAACTGAAACTCGAATTGAAACGTCTGGGTGCTGAAGGGTTCACGGATGAAAACCGGGAACTGATCCGCCAGGTTGATAAACAAATGGCTGAACTTGATGCAGACAATAAAACGGATAAGAAAAAAATCACCGCCCTGCAAAAAGACAGGAAGGCATTGCAGGCACGCATTGCCCGAACCGATGCTCTGATAGCGGAAATCGGCGGCCAACTAACTGTCGAAGAAGCTAAGCGACTCATTCTGAAAAAACTTTACGACATTGCCAGTCGAGAACTGGAGCGTTACCTCAACTCGGGAAAGCGAGCGCTGATTCAGGGAGTTGAAAACCTTTGGAATAAATATGCGACAAGTAGCCAGAAGCTTGAGCAGCAAAGGGAAACTACTATTGATGAGTTGAATGGCTTTCTTACTGGGTTGGGGTATTTGAGATGAATACTGCTTTAGAAGGATGGGATAATATTGATTTTGGAAATCTGGTAGTTTTGATTCGCAATGGTTTCTCAGGCAAACAAGTTGGATGGATTACTGAATACCCCGTAACACGGATTGAAACAATTTCTAATGGAATGATTGATCCAACAAAAGTTGGTTATGTGGAGAAGATTCCCGATTCTTATTTATTAAAAGCTGGCGACATCTTATTCAGCAACATCAACAGCCTCAAACACATTGGGAAAGCTGCACAAGTTAAGAATGGCACATATCTATTTCACGGAATGAATCTATTGGTTTTCCGTAGCTCCGACGACATAGATGTAAACTTTTTGTTTTTTAAGCTTATAGAAGCAAAGCCTTGGTTTGAAAAAATGGCAACACAAGCCGTGAATCAAGCCTCAATTAACCAAACGACAATAAAAGAATTACAACTACACATACCAGCCTCCAAACCCGAACAATCCAAAATCGCCGAAGTCCTTTCCAAGGTCGATCAGGCCATTGAGCAGACGGAAAGCTTGATTGCCAAGCAGCAGCGCATCAAGACCGGCCTGATGCAGGACCTTCTCACCCGGGGTATTGATGAACATGGAAATCTTCGCTCCGAAGAAACCCATGTATTCAAAGATTCACCTTTGGGGCGGATTCCGGTGGAGTGGGAGGTAACTAACTTAAAAAGTGTATCCGAAGTTAATCAAGGACTACAAATTGCGATAGATAAAAGATTCAAGAGTGAAGGGCCTAATCGTTATAGATATATAACAATACAGTATTTAAACAACCCTGAAAAAAATACTGAATATATTGAAAATCCATCAACTAATTTGGTGTGCAAGAAAGATGACATTTTATTCACGCGAACCGGAAATACAGGTCAAATTGTTACGGATAATGAAGGAGTTTTTCATAACAATTTCTTCAAGATTTCATTTGATAAGAAGAAAATAAACCGAGGTTTTTTAGTAACATTTCTTTGTTGGAATCCAATTCAAGAATTAATTGCAGAACGTGCAGGAACAACAACGATCCCCGATTTAAACCATGGTGATTTTTACTCTCTTCCATTATTGCTTCCAGATATTGATGAGCAAAAAAACATTCAAAGTTTTCTCTCCAAACAAACAGCATTATTTAACACAGAAATCGATAATCTGAAAAAACTTCGCTCTCTCAAAGCCGCCCTGATGCAAGACCTGCTCACCGGCAAGAAACGGGTGACGCCGCTAATGAAAAACATGGGGGTGCGCTCATGAGAAACATCAATAAAATAAAACAAGGGGGCTTGAAATGCCTGTAAAAAACGAGATCAAGAGCGAGAAGATTCTTGTGAAAGACATTTTTTCAACCATGTGGTTTCGCATACCCGAATACCAGCGACCCTATATCTGGGGGAAAGATGAAATCAATGACCTTCTCGACGATCTTACTTTTGCCCAGACGGATAAACCGGATCAGGAATATTTTCTGGGTTCTTTTGTTTTTCAGGCCAAGCGTGCGGGTACAACTTCCGGCCTGCAATATGATGAGAATGACCTGCTCGATGGCCAGCAGCGCATGACCACGCTATTGATGCTTTTTGCCTGCATCAGGGATATGTGCTCCGATTCCGATGTGCAGGATGCCTGTATCAGCTCGATCTTTCAAAAGGGTAATACCATTAAAAAGATACCTGAACGCACCAGGATTACGTTTGCCATTCGAGCGACGGTGCAGGATTTTGTGGATACCTATGTCAAGCAGGCCAATGGCACATTGGAAACGGATGCGTTAAATCAAATTGCGCAAAGCAAAGAAGATCCTTCTTTACGGAATATGGCGTCGGCTATTATGGAGGTCCAGAAATACCTCAAAGAGAACAGCGTCAACCTGATCGATTTTCTGACCTTTCTGTCGAATAACGTGCTCTTGATTTACGTTGCAACCGAAGATCTGGATGATGCGTTCCGCCTCTTTACGATATTGAATGATCGCGGTGTTCCGCTTCGAAACAGCGACATCCTCAAATCCCAGAATCTGGGTGCGCTACAGACAGATGCGGATAAAGAGAAATATGCCAAGCTGTGGGAAGAGTCCGAGGGTGAGCTAGGCGATGATTTTGATCGGTTCCTCAATTATATCCGCACCATATTGGTAAAAGAAAAAGCACGGTTAAGCCTGCTGGATGAGTTTGAGCATAAGATCTATAATCCAAGGGAAAAGGATAAGGCCACCGGCCAGCAAAAACCGGCATTGCTCAAAAAAGGAAAAGAGACCTTTGAGCTGATTGAGCGCTATCTGAAGATCTTCAACATGCTGTTTGAAAATGATAATTACAACCACACGGGCAACACCTTCCATTTCGACAATTTGTTGAAGGTGATGTTGTCGGGCCTGCCTTCTACCGATTGGGTGCCGCCGCTGTTAAGGTATTATGAAAAATTCGGCTACAAGAAGATAGTGACGTTTCTTGAGTTGCTGGATAATAAATTCAGCGCCGACTGGATTGTGCAATACACACCAACGATGCGTATTGAGAATATGAACCAGTTGATACGGATCATCGAGAAGGCAGCAAATCCCGATGAGGTTTTGGGCGATGCTGGATTTAAGTTTGAGGTTGATTCCTTTAAGAGCGCGATTGCTTCCGCTGTTTATGGCAGAAGGTTTACTCGCTATCTGCTTCTAAAACTGGACTTTTTGTACCACGATGACAGCCACAAGATGAGTATCGAAACACTTTCTGTGGAGCATATATTGCCACAAAACCCAGCGCCCGAGAGTCAGTGGAAGAAAGATTTCACTGACGATGATCGTAGCGAATGGACTGACCGGCTGGGAAATCTCGTTTTGATCTCAACCCGGAAAAATACGTCGCAGGGACGACTTGACTATGCAGATAAGAAAACAAGGTATTTCCAGAAGCGAATCAATACATGTCAAAACTCACTGCACGTTTTAAACGGATACAACACCTGGACCCTGAGTGACTTAAAGAAAAATCATGCTGAAGTATTAGACAAACTAAACCAGTACTATGGTGTTCAGTCATGAAGTCAAAGGATGGTGCATATAAACTGGATGAGCGTAACCATGTGGAAAAGCCGCTGCTCGATCAGCTTTCCGGCCTTGGTTGGGAAATTATCGACCTGACAGATGAGAAGCAGACTCCGGCCCATACCTTCCGCGACAATTTCACCGAAGTGGTTATGCCGAAGGTGCTGCGTGAACAGCTCAAGGTGATCAATCCCTGGCTGGAGGATGACCAGGTTGAAGAGGTCGCCAAGCAGTTGACGGCAAGTTTTCCAGGAACGGGACTTATCGAGAACAATCAATATGCACTCCACTTGCTGCTGGAAAACACCAGCGTCAGTGAAAACCGCAAGACGGAGGAGCAAAGCCCGACAGTGCGGTTTATCGATTATGATAAGAACCCATTGACGAACAACCGGTTTATCGCGGTTTGTCAGTTCAAGGTCCGCATTCTCGGCACAGAACATCATATCATTCCGGACATCGTTCTTTTTGTGAACGGTCTGCCGGTAGTGCTGATCGAGTGCAAATCCCCCAAAGTTAAAGACGCCATCCCCGAAGCCATCGACCAGATGTTGCGTTACAGCGAGCAGCGCGGGGCCAAAGGTGAAGGCAGTGAGCCGCTTTTCTATTTCAATCAGATCATCATTGCCACTTGCCGCCAGGAAGCCAAGTTCGGGACGATCACCACCCACAGCGAAAAACATTTTTACCGTTGGTCCGATCCCTACCCTCGCACATTGAATGACCTCGACCACGGATCAGGCAGCCCCAACGATCAGCAGCGCCTGGTGGCGGGCATGATGGACAAGGGCAATCTCCTCGACCTGATTCGCACCTTCACCCTGTTCTCCACCAATGACAAGGGGCAGACGATCAAGATTGTCGGCCGTTACCAGCAGTTCAGGGCGGTGAAACTGGCGGTTTTGCGCCTGCTCCAGGGGAAAAGCCCACGCGAACGCAGCGGCATTATCTGGCACACTCAGGGGTCGGGCAAGTCGCTCACCATGATGTTTATGGTGCGCGAGATGTATCGACATGCGGCATTGGCCAATTGGAAGGTTGTGTTTATAACCGACCGTACCCAGTTGGAAGGCCAGCTCAATGAAACCAGTCGCAGTATAGGCTTTACGGTCAAGATGGCCAGCAGCATCAAAAAACTCAAGGAGCTGCTCAGCGCCGACACCTCGGATCTGGTGATGGCCATGATCCATAAGTTCCGCGAGGCGGACCTGACCGAAACCTTCCCGCAACTCAATGACAGTCCCAATATCCTGGTCATGACGGACGAGGCCCACCGTTCACAGTACAAGATGCTGGGCGCGAACTTGGACAAAGGCATCCCGAACGCCGCGAAAATCGGCTACACCGGCACCCCGATAGACAAGACTGAACGGGTATTTGGCGACTACATCGACAAATACACCATGCGCCAAGCTATTGATGACGGGGTCACGCTGGAGATCGTTTACGAAGGCCGCACCCATAACGCCGAAGTGCCCGACCAGGCGGGTATGGACCAGGCATTTGCTGATATGTTCAGCGATTACAACCTGCAAGAACGCCTTGAAATACTCGGTTATGGGTCACGAGATGCGTATCTTGAAGCCGAATCGACCATAGAAGCCAAGGCGAAGGACATGGTAGACCACTACCTTACCCATGTGTTCCCCAATGGCTACAAGGCTCAGGTTGTGGCGACTTCAAGGGAAGCGGCGGTCCGGTACAAGAAATATATAGATGCCGATTTAAAGGCGAAGATAGAGGATCTGCAAAAGGCTAACCCGGGCGGTCTGGACCTTGAACAGCTTAAGAGGATGCAATCGGATGTCATCATTTCCGGTGGACATAACGATCTACCACATTTGAAAGAGTATTCCGATACTTCGAAACATGAGCGCAGTATCAAAAGTTTCAAACTGAGCTTTGGCGGCAAAGACGAAGGGGTGACCGGCGACATGGGCATCCTTATCGTCATGAACATGCTTATTACCGGCTTTGACGCGCCCGTTGAGCAGGTCATGTACCTGGACAAGGTTATTACCGACCACAATCTTCTTCAGGCCATCGCCCGGGTAAACCGTGTTGGCGGCGACACAAAAGACAAGGGCTTTGTCGTTGACTATGTCGGTGTGGGTCATCACCTGAAGAAAGCCATTGATGCCTATGACGAGCGGGAACAAAAAGAAATCATCGATACGCTAAGTTTTCCGGAAGAGGAGCTCCGCGACCTCCAAAACAGCCATGCCGAAATTATGGGCCTACTTCAAAAGCACGGTCTGACGGACCTCACGGACCATGATGCGTTTTTTGATGTTTTCTATGATGAAGATTTGCGTTTTGATTATATGCAGGCCTTCAAGAACTTCACGAAATGCATGAACCTGGTCTTTCCCGCCCGGCAGGCGTTGGATTTCATGAGCGACTACAACGCTCTTGCGGAAATCAATGTTCTGGCCGGAAAGCATTTTCGCGACGAACGCTTAAGCATGAAAGGTATACCGCCCAAGCTTCGTGCGATTACCGACCAGTATCTGGAATCGAAGAGTATCGATCAAAAAATTGAGCCGATTTCAATTCTTGATGAAGACTTTGAAAAAAATGTCAACAAGCGTAACCGCACCAAGACCAAGGCGGCGGAAGTGGAACACGCCATTCGCCATCACTTGGATGTTGAACTGGATGATGATCCGGATTTACAGGCATCCTTCACCGAGGCACTGGCACAGATATTCCAGGATTTTCGCGATAATTGGAAAAAAATTTATGAAGAGCTGGAAAAATTGCGAGAGCGTATCAAAAGCGCCAGTAAGGAGCCGACCTATGGCCTCCATCGTAAGAAGCAGATGCCGTTTTTCCGGAGCTTCAAGCGTGAAGTTTTTGGCGAAAAGGCACTGGATGAGGATGAAATTTCCGTTCTCGTCGATCTCACCCAGCAGGTTTTCCTGGTTGTTGAAAGGGAACTGAAACTTGCCGGTTTCTGGGAAAGCATTCCTGCTCGCAATAAGCTCAAGGCCGATATTCAAGCGACACTTTTGCAGCCTGTCTATACAAAGCTGCCGAAATTGCTTCAGAATCGCGCCCAGATCATCAGCCGGGTGATGGAAATTGCAGAAAAGAATAATGATGTGATTCTTTACGCGGAGTAAGCATGGAACTGGTCTATACCATCAAGCGGTCGCCTAAGCGTAAGCAGTTGACGATTACCGTCGAACGAGATCGCAGTGTGGTTGTCCATGCGCCGGAATCCGCTTCCGAGGAAAAGATTCAGGCTATTGTAGAATCAAAGCGGCAGTGGATATATGAAAAGACCAGACATGCGCAAAAATACGCATTACCTCATCCGCCGGGAAAAGAGCTGGTTAATGGCGAATCCGCACTCTACCTGGGCCGTCAATATCAGATCGAAGTCGTCCAAAACAGCTCAGAAGAGATTCGTTTCGAGCAACGTTTCCTGATCCCTGCGAGGCTTTCCGCTGAGCGCAAGCAGGTCCTGCGAAATTGGTACATGGACAAGGCCAGGGAAAAAATCCTGCCCCGCACCAAAAAGTTTGCCAATGATCTCGGAGTGGCATTCACCAATGCCAAGATCGTTGATAATCGCTATCGCTGGGGTTCCTGCACGATCAAGGACAACATAAATTTCAACTGGCGGCTCATTAAGGCACCGATGTATGTCGTGGATTACGTGATCATCCACGAACTGGCCCACCTATTGGAAGCGAACCACACACCTCGGTTTTGGAATATCGTGCGAGCGCAGTCCTCAAAAATGGACAAGGCAAAGCAATGGTTACTCGAAAATGGCCAGATCCTTGAGGAGGATATTTGAATGTCCGTTAAGGCTGTCGCCACTGAGGTGCTGAAAAAGGTGTGCTTCGCCAAAATGCCATCCGGTTAAAAAATCTAGAATTTTGCGAGGCATTTTGAAAAAGCGTTCAAATAGGGATGAAAAATTAATTTGGTTTTTTAAAAGGATATCTGGAAAGAAAATAATTGATCTTTTTGGGAAAAAGACAAAAACCATTTATTAAAGTTAAGAGCTTGAAATATAAAGTTTATTTTATTTCCAAAAAAGAGAGAATCGTTTGAGAGAGTTAGGATCTTAGTGTCGTCTGCCGAGCCAAAAAGTAAATCATCGAAATTCGATGTCTATATATTTAACACAAAGCCCTGAAGGATGATCCTTCGGGGTTTTGTCTTTTTAGCAAATAATTTAAAGGGTTTTGGCCCATATCCCCTTTCCTGCTTCAGACTATAAAATTCTCACTTTTTTTCTAAAATTTTTCTTCCGACACAATTTTTCCAGAATCCGGCCAAATTTTCAGAAAACTCTCAAATTCTCACTTTTTGCCAGTAAAGTGGTTAACACACCAATATAGCTTGGTGTCCGAAGCAGACAGTTTCCTAACTTTGAAAATCCGGAACTATAAGTGGCTGAATTATTGTTAAATTTAAATTTCGATATAAAAATACGCTTCCCCCAAAGCGTCAAATTTTTCAAAAACCGGCTTGAAAAAAAATTCGACCAGTTAACGTCTATTTAGAGTTTTCGGAGTCTCAAGCGGACCTTCCAGAACAGACAGGTTTCCTAACAAAAAATGACCTGAACCGAAAATAAAAGAGCCATTTTTCGATTTTTTCCGTTTTATATATATTAGAGAGTCTGAAAAAATAAAAAATTAACCTAATCCCACCAGTCAACGACTGACCATAAAAATTGGAGGTTTTTACCGGTGGCACATGAAGGAGGATTGCGCATGTACCACATAAAGAACCCCAATGATATGTCCCCTGAAGAACGGTTCCAT
>Ga0180007_10001811_pt1 | contig 27087 bp, 18 predicted proteins | sample MM_PC_MetaG_FD_121122 | JGI IMG/M metagenome (GOLD analysis project Ga0180007, IMG submission 121122) | Groundwater microbial communities from the Aspo Hard Rock Laboratory (HRL) deep subsurface site, Sweden - MM_PC_MetaG | ecosystem: Environmental > Aquatic > Deep subsurface > Groundwater... | reverse complement strand
TCTTCCTTGCCTTTAAACCAGATAAGAAGAACCAGAAAAGGCGAAAAAGCCACAAAAAGCCAGAGTATGGCTGTGCGTACAATAAGCGCGAGAAATAAAGCGAGTAACGACACGGAGTAAGCCAATTGAATAGAGTAAGACATAAGCACACTGACTGCCAGATTGGCGGGGCCGCCTCCGCCGACCGGCGCTATCAGATTCTGTATTCTCGCCATGCCGTAGGTCAGGTAAATCACGGCGGTGTTCTGGTTGTAGTTAACAAGGTTCAGGTTTTCCATGCAGATGGACATTCTTCCCCAGAATTTCTGATTTTTTTCATCGGCAAATGGATCGCGCGCTCCGGGTTCTTCCTGCCCTTCCTGCTGGTAGGCGTCTTTATAAGCCGCTTTCGCTTTGGCGCAGTTGTCACTGTCACCCTCATTATCTTCCCATATAAGCGGGGGCTGGTTTCCGGAATCCGCCGGAGCGATTATTGTGGTGGGATAACAGGAACCGCGCGCCAGTTCTTCAGGCCCGTTGATTTCACAGGGGGTGGCCTCAGTCGGCGGACTGCTTATGCCCGACGGGATCGCGAAAACGGCATGGGTTGTCACGTTGGCCGCGTCCAGCACGATCCTGGTTCCCAGCCACGAAAAATTCACCCCCACCAGGAGCAGGGCGAAAATCAGCAGTTTCTTTTTAAGGTCATCCAGCGGAAAGCCGGGATTAAAAATCGTGTTAAGGGCCAGCCAGAGCAGAATAAAAACAAAAGCGATATTGACCAGATTCCGGCTGATCACCCAGATCTTATGGAGCATGTCGCCCATATCGCCATTGTAAATATAATCGGTGCCAAGAAAGTTCCCGATATGGAAGGAGAAAAAATTAATAAGCGGCGCAAAAAAAGCATGGCCCCAGTTCGCCCATGTAGCCGCTTTTTTCAGCATGTCGCTGACCGCCGTATTGTCTTTGGGCACCTCCTCAACGGGTTTCATATTTCCCACAGCCGCGTCAAAATCAACCTCGGCGTAGGCCTCCGGAACCATTATCGTACCCGCGGAAGGGGCCAATAAACCCGCGCCAAGGTTCAGCATCATGAGGACCATGAGACCCGTCAGGATTCCTTTGATTAAATGGTTTAAAGATTTCATGCGTCTGGGGCGGCGGGGTTAGGCGAAATATGGGATGTGCCCGTGCAGAGTTCCTTCATGCGGTTCACATCGGGTTTAATGGGCGCGGCAAAGAACTTCTGATAAAACAGGTAGCGCATGCGGGCGCTTTTGCCGCCGCGGGTCAGGGTGCTTATAATGCTGGGCTCCGTGATGATCTGACTCAGATCTTCCACCGTTACGACTGGCTTGAGGCCGCCTTTGGCTTTTTGGGCTTTGTCTTTCAGAAGCTCCTGAATCTTTTCGCCCGTCATACTGTCGTGCTGAAGAGCGCGCCATTCGGCATTGTTAAAGGTAAAGCGTCTGACCTCCTCGCGCCCTTCTTTTCCCAGCCGGGCGGCAATATTTTCGAGCTTGAAATCGACCATGATCTTTTGCCGGTGATATTTTGAAAGCCATGGGTATTTTAAGAAGGCCGGGTTGCGTTCCGCCAGATGGGCGCCGGCCGCCGCCGCGGCCCCCACAAGCACCCCCTGATTTGTAAGCATTTTTTCGCCTGTCTGAAAAATCCGGTCGACAAAATCGCCTTCGGTTTCGCTGAACGATTGTCCCGCGTTGGCCAGAATAGCCAGCACGCCGAGAATCTTAACCCCCTTCAGGGCCAGATCGCGCGCGTTAAAACCGCCGCGCTCAAGAGCCGACTGAAAGCGGGCCCTCTGGGTACCGGGCGCACTGAATTTAACCCCTTCATGCACCATTTTGGCATCATCAGGCACTTTTGTATTATCGATTTCGCTAATAAAGTCCCTGCCGGTGTGTTGCGGTGTGTTATTCAGCTTGCTGACGATCACCTTTGCCTGCCGGCCAAGAATAATAAGTGCCATCAGCTGGGCGGCCTGATCATGTCTGGTGGGTTTGGTAATGTCGGGACTGCGCCTGAGTTTTTTTACGTCATCAGGAACATTGTATCCGGCAAAAATATCGGGATACTTTTCAGTGGCAAGTTTTATGCCGCGGAAAAGAATGCCCCGCTGGGCGTCATTACCCAGTATCTCCTGCCTTTCCTCGCGGTTTGCGGTCATAAAACGGACGATCATCCGGTCTTCTTCCCAGTGGGGTTTTAGAACTCCGCCCAAAAGGTAATCCAGCTGTTTGCTGACCTGAACGGTCAGTGATTTCGGCTCTATATTACGTTCGTAGTCAAGCACTTCACTGTTGGACTCCGTGTGGAATTCCTGAATCAAAGCAAGTGTTTCCGTCACACCGACTTTGGAAACCTCGTCCAGCTTATCCTCAAAAACGTCCACCGCGTCATCAAAGTCTTCAGCTTCCTTATATTTGCGGGCGGCCGCGATAAATTCATTTTCCATGCCGCCGTTCAGGGCGGTCATAACGACCATATCGCTGGCGGCCTTAATAGTATCTTTCCACGCGCCGGGATTTAAAAGGTGCATGATCTCCAGTTGTCTGATCGTTCGCTCATTACCCTCGCTAAGTACCTGGCCGATAGCATCCAAAGGCGGGTTGGCGAGCTTTTCCAGCGCGGCCAGATCGGCCCCTGAAATGATGCTGGTGCTTTTGTCAAACTTTGAATAAGTTTCATAGCGGTCGGCGATTTCCTTCTTGAATGCCTCCAAATCCTCTTTTTTCGTCTCCTTCTTATTCAGAAGCCAGTCCAGTTTAGCTTCCACCCGGTTTTCCATGTTATTCTTGAAGTTGCCGCTCAGTCTCCCGTAGTTTTCGTGGCCTTTATTCCCTTCATCCATTTCCTCATTAAAGTAACGGCCATTCATAGCATCCAGGTAATCGTCAAAGTAATCTTCCACCGCGTCTTTGTCTTCCGGAGGAGGCATAATGCCTTTGAATTCGGTCAGCGCTCTCGCACCTTCAACAGCGGACTTCAGAGCGTCCAGCTCTTCGCTGGTTTTTCCACGAATCCTGTTTACTGAAGTTTCGAATTTATCTTCCAGGTCATCTGCCCCTTTCATGAAGTCAGTTCTGGTCTGCTTGTAAAACTGACCGTACCTTTCCGCGGAACTTAATACAATAGCCATCCTGTATTCGGCAGGGCCGCGAGGCAATAGTTTATCCACATAATCGACGATAAGGTTCTGATAAGGGCTTTCACCGTATTTTTCGTCAATTTTCGCCCACACTTCGTCATGCGTGGTAATGCCCGGTTTAAACTCAAATTCAAGTTTCGGAACAGGCGGTTTTTCCACTTCTCTTTCAGGTACTTCCGCGCCGCCACTCACACCGGTTGCGCCGCCGCCCATAAAAACCGGTCTTGAACACTCCTGATTCCGATGCTGTGAGGAAAAGCATGGATTCATTATTGCAGTTTTAAAATACGGACAAGCGCGTCTGAAACAGGTTCATGGGCACCCTCGCTTTCAGCGACTTCCTTCAAAAGGAGCCCGCGGACTTCCTGCGGCCTCTGGCCGTTCAGTTCAATTCTCAGGTGCTTAAATTGCCGGCCGTTGCGGATGCGCAGATAGAGCGCCTGCACATAAGGCGGATGGTAAACCAGCCAGAAGGAGTTTATATGGTGATATGGATAAAATTGCCCCTTGTACTGAACTCCCATGTCGGAAATGATCATTTTGACGATCTTCGGCTCTTTTTTTTCGGTCAGCAGAAAGACAACCGCCATCAGTATAAAAACAATGGCCATCGTCAGGTTATCGGTAAAGAGTCCGTAAAGCACTAAAGCGGTCATAATAAGGCCGGCCGTGATATACCACCGTTTACCCCGCGGAGCAGGCACAAATTCAGGTGTCTCCCATTCCAGAAGAGAAGTGCGGTGGTCTTTGTATTTATCCTGGTCTTTATTCATAAATTCAGAATCTTTCAATTATAGCAAATTTAAGCCAAAAAATCAATGGTCATCTTGTATTGAGTCAATTCTTAGGTTAATCTCACTTAAGAATGACCAAAAAATGCTCGAAAAACTGCTGAAAATCAAAGAAGAATATGCCGGATTATCCAAAAAGCTGGCAGACCCCGCAGTCGTATCCGATCAAAAGGCGTATCGTGATCTGGCCCGCAAAGAATCCCATCTGCGTCCGGTAGTCGAACTGATCACACGATACGAGGGCGTGCTGAAGCGGATTTCAGACTGCGAACAACTGCTCGAAACTGAAAAGGACGCGGAAATGCTGGAAATGGCAAAAGAAGAGCTTTTAGAAGCCAAAAAATCCCGCGACAAACTAGAGGATGAGTTAAAGGTGGCCATGCTCCCTAAAGACTCCAACGACGACCGCAACGTGATCATGGAAATCCGGGCGGGGACAGGCGGTGAAGAAGCCTCCCTTTTTGCTTCGGAACTGGCCCGTATGTATATGCGTTACGCGGACGATAACGGCTTTAGGACAGAGCTAATGAGCAAGACCGAGGCGGACAGCGGAGGAATCAGGGAAATGATTTTTATGGTAAAAGGGGAGGGGGCCTATTCCAGATTAAAGTACGAAAGCGGTGTGCACCGCGTTCAGCGTGTTCCGGTGACCGAATCGCAGGGACGTATTCATACCTCGGCGGCCACCGTGGCGGTGCTTCCCGAAGCTGAAGAAGTGGACATAGATATTAAGCCCGCCGACCTTCGCATCGACGTATTCCGGGCCAGCGGTCACGGGGGACAGAGCGTGAATACCACTGATTCGGCGGTCCGCATTACCCATTTGCCGACCAATATGGTGGTGACCTGTCAGGATGAAAAATCCCAGCTCAAGAATAAAAACAAAGCCATGAGCGTTTTGCGCTCCCGCCTTTACCAGGCCGAGGAAGATCGTCTGGCCAAAGAACGCGGCGATGCCCGCAGCAGCCAGATCGGCACAGGGGATCGTGGCGAAAAGATCCGCACCTACAACTTCCCGCAGGATCGCGTGACCGACCACCGTATTCACGAAAGCTGGAACAACATCACCGGAATCATGGATGGAAACATTGATGATATAATCGAAAAACTGAGCCTGGACGACCAGGCAAAAAAGCTCGCAGAATTCAAATAATAAATACGCACGACAAAACACAAAAAAAGCTTAAATAAGCCGAAAAAACTGAACAAAAAAATTGTTCGAAAAGTGAACACAAAATTTATTCAAGATCCGTAGTTATTCAGGCTCCGTAATTATTCAAGTTCTGTCACGGACCGGCCGGAAAAAAGCGCGTCGGCTTCTGTCAGCGTACACCGGCAACGACATCAATAAAAACAGGCAGGTCGAAGAGCCCGGCACCGACACGAATGTCGATACCGGGACTCTTAGCGAAGTTCCGGGGTGGCCTAGCGGCCTACTTCCCGAAGAAGAACTTGTAAATGTCCTTCCCCTTTCTTCCCCAGCCACCGATTCTTCTGCTCCATCCGGCGAGGATCCTGTCGATGTTTTCCTCGGCGGTTGAGCAGTGGCCCGCGTCGTCCGGGACGAATCCGCAGGCGATCCCCACGTCAGCCAGGTAGGGCTCGGCTTCCTTGAAGTTTGCCAGATCCATCGCGAGACCCAGCTCATGGTGGCTGTTGCCTGGCATGCGGAAGTTACTTCCGCTGTCCTCCAGCGAGCACTTCCCGCCGTTGTTGGTGACGAAGATCACCGACTGGTGGAGATTGCTCCGGAAGCAGACCACCGGCTGAATCTCGACTTTTTTCTCGTCGTGCAGCTCGCGGTTGGCCTTGGTGACCTGCTCGGCCAGCATCTGGTTGAGCAGACAGTCTCTGCCCTTATCGGCATCCTCCTTCGAGGTACTTCCGTCCCATGTCTTCATGCAGTTGCCATTGACCCAGCGGGGGCAGACCAGCGGGAGTGACAGGAAGTAATCGACGTACTGTTCGAAAACCTCCTTCTCGGACACCGAAGGGTGATCCTTTTTGAAGGCCTCGAAGCCCTCGGAGAACCACTTGACGGTGTCCTTGAAGTTCTTGTGCAGCCGGAGCTGTCCGAACTTCTCGATCACCAGTGTCCTCCGCCAGGCGAGGCTATGGTTGTTTAGGTTGCCGTACCAGAGATATTTGCTGTCTACCTCCGGATTCGTGCCCGCCTTGGCTGGAAGGTAGACCGTTTTCTCCACGGTCCTGCCGTTCGCATCCCAGAAGCCCATCTTCTTCATCTGGCACGTGGCCAGATCGGCGAAGTGGGGCACGTTGTCAATGCCCCAGGCTTTGTTCTGCCGATGACGGTAGTTCCCGTAGTCACGGGTCATCTCCTCCGCCGTCCGGTTGTCGGGGCTCACGCATCCGGCGAAACTGCCGGACACCAGGTTCCCGCCGACCATGACGACGAACATCGTCGCCAGGGCGTAGTAGGCCCAGGGGAATTTCTTCCCTTTGAAATCATCGGCCATGGTGGCCTCCTGTTGGTTGGAGTTAACGTTTTTTGGGCGATTTTCACCACCCGGAACTTCAGGCCCTCCAAAAGTATGTCCACGCCGGAATGGCAGGGCACACTTAAAAAATGAAGAACCGAAAACGGGTAGTGAAAGCCAATATTTTAAGGATCATCTCGCCCGCTACATAACGGCCTTGGCGATAAGGCATGTAAATATACTACAATTTAAATTATCTGTCAAGGACTAAAAACTCACGGAAAGCTCTTGGAATAGCGCCAAAACGCATTGATTTTTGGCTCAGATTCTGATAAAATTAAGGGAATATAAAAAAATAATGACCAAGGACCTCACGTCACAGTTCTCGCGCAATATTGTTCTGGTAAGTCTTATCTTCTTTTTGGCCAGTCTTGGGGTTTACGGGCTCAAATATCTTGGCGGTCAGCCTGAAGCACTCAGGCCTGTTGCGCCGAAACTGATTTCGGCAACAATTGAGGACATTGAAGTCAGATCCGCTTACGACGAGACATATCGGTCCGCGCAGAAGGATGAGGAAGTCTTTTCGGGAACCTATATCAAAACCGGCCAGGCCGAGTTCGCCGAACTGGTGCTGGAGTCAAATGCAGTCCGTCTTGATGAACAGACCGAGATACGTCTGGTCAAAAACAATTACTTTGAAAACGGCCCCTTTATACCCGACAAACCAAGACTTGAAATCGAACTGCTGGCGGGGAGCATTTGGGTGAACGCCCTTGACTCGATTGAAGTCAGGACCCCCCGGAGCATCGTCGATTTACAGCACAACGTCGGAATTCTTACCTACTCAGCCCCTATTAATCGCCTGATGGTGGTGACGGGAAGCGTACGGCTAAGACTACTGGGAGAGAATGGTGGGACGCTGAGCGATTTCTCGGTGCCTCTGCACAACCAGGTAACTTTTGTGGATCAGCAAATCACAGATACCTATGCGGCCCTCAAGCCGTCCAAGCTCAAAAAAGAACTCAAGATGATGCCAATTTCGGACGAGGTACTGGCTGATGAATGGGTGCGCCGAAACGCGAACGATTTTGAAAAGGAGCGGACAGAATTTAACGACAGTCTGATTACCTCAGGGCTGGTTTACAGGATTCGCTCAGGTTGCCAGAAAGCGCTTCGGTACCTGACCTTTATCCCCGAGGCCAGACGCAATCTGGACATAGCCAGGGCAAAAACGATGCTGGCTTATTTGCTTGGGGCCGTTCAGAATAGCGGAGACCTGGCAGAGGCGGCAAAAGTGATAGAAAAATTTGAAGCCCTGGCGAACATGCGCCGCAATGACCCGCAGATCAACAATCTGATCGTCAATACACTCTATTCTATCGAATATTCACGAATCGGAACTCCCGCCTATCTTCTAAAAGAAGACCTGATAAATCATGTACTCGGCAAAGAGGGGCCTCACGTTCTTGACATTTACCTGACGGACCTGAGACGGACTCTTTATGAGCAAGATATTCAAACCTCTGAAACCGTGGCCGCAAAATGGCTGAATGCCTGGAAAATGACGCTGACGGAAGCCAATATCGGCGAGTTCGACCGGCAGTCGGGCATTCTGAACCACACGATTCTTTCATACATCGATTTCATTACCTCGCCGGTACTGGACGTTTTTGACGAGAGCGGAATTATGAAGATGGCCTATGCAGAGGATATTGAGGAAGCGCGTTTTGAAGTCACTTCAGATCGACTCCAGATTGCCGCTTCCCTGATTTCATCTTACCGTTATCTGTTGGCAAAACAGTACCTCAAAAGCAGTTATGTCAGTCTTGGAATCGAAAGCCTGAGTCCCGACTTAAGCAGTACGCAGATTTTTCTTGAAAACGGCAGGCTTCTGGCCCAGCGAATTGAATACGCCGAAAATGTGCTTCACGGAGCCGCTGAGTCTATTGATGAAACCAAATTCCGCGACTACTTTCAGACCGTCAGGCGGGATGAAGCGCTTTCCGGGGATTTGCGAAAATTCTTTGAATTGGACCAAAAAGAACTCACTATGAAATCGAAGGTGGAAGCCCCAACGGCCGCCCAGGTGGCGGAGCGCTTCCTGGACGCGCGAATCAATGTGAATTACGCGGACATCAGCCTGAAACCGTCAGGCGGGTTTTACTTTAAGGTTGAAAATGCCCGTCTGATTGACAGGGGGGCCAAAAATGAACTGCTTTCTTTTGACGCCACCTACGATTTTGTCAGCAACTCTGTTACGGATGTGATTACAGGCGGCAAAACATACAGAGGGTCATTCCGGTTGAATGATATAGTGATGGCGCTGAAAAAGGGCGCTGAGCTTGAGTCGTTAGTTCCTGTGCCTAAGCTGGAGGAGGGGATCGAACTTCTGATTACGGACCGCGAAAAAATAGAAGCTCAGGAAGGTCAGGCCATTGCCCAGGATGTCGCCAGACAGCTGGCTTACAATCAGCTGAACGCCTACGGAATTGTCATTCCCGAGGCGAAATCCGATATTGTGATTCTGGACGCGCTGAACCTGAACCGGTTCGAAATAAAAAACGCGCTTATTGTCAGGCCGGACCAGAAGGAAGCAATAAAAGTGAGTTTTGAATATTACGCGGGCACCAAAGAGGCGACGAAAGTAACAGGCGCCGAAGGGCTGATTCTGCTGGACCGTGTTCCGATCAGTCAGCTGGCGGAAAAAGTGGTGGAAGCGGAATTCCGGCTGGAAAAGGAATTAAAGACAGTGGGTGATTTTACCTACTTTGCCGGACAAAATGAACTTGAAATTGCTCCGGAAAATATCTCTTACACCGACAAGGGGCTTCTTTCGATGAAGGACCTTGAACTTTTGACCCTGGGGCTGAAAGTTTCCGCTCTTTATGACCCTGAAACAGAAAAATTTGTATCGGTTTCTCATCCTCTGTTCAGCGGTCAGGATACCGGCGTCAAAGACTATTTTGAACAGCTGGCCGACCAGTGGGTGATTTCTTTAATGCGGGAAAATGGGTATGAAGTGGCCACCGGCCAGATTGAAACCGCGTACCCGTTTAATAAAATAATAATACATGAGCTGGCACTGGATGATGACCTCATCAGCTTTACGCTCGATATAAGCGGGAACAAAGCGCTCGAAATAACCGGTACAGGAATTGCAGACATGATAAGCGAAATGAGCCTGAAAGACCTGGATTCATTATCCGTCAAATAATATTGCGGGGCCAAGACAAATACTTTAAACTCAATAGGGTTTTTTGACTTAAATGATTTATGGCCGAAGGCAAGCAACAATATTCAGCGGAAAATATTCAGGTCTTAAAAGGACTTGAGCCGGTACGAAGAAGACCCGGAATGTACATCGGAACGACCGATGTCCGCGGCCTTCATCATCTGGTTTGGGAGGTACTCGATAACTCCATCGATGAGGCCATGGCCGGTTTCTGCGACCGCATTTTAATCATTATAAATGAAGACGGAAGTCTGACCGTTGCCGATAACGGCCGCGGTATCCCCGTTGACAAACACAAAGTAACCGGAACTTCCGCCCTCGAAACAGTACTGACAGTGCTTCATGCCGGGGGCAAGTTTGGCGGTGACGCTTCCGGGTACAAAGTATCCGGCGGACTTCATGGCGTTGGCGTTTCTGTCGTTAACGCCCTTTCTACCAAGATTGTCGCGGAAGTCAGGCGTGACGGAAAAGTTCATTATCAGGAATATAAAATGGGCGTCGCTCAGGGGGATATCAAAATAATCGGCGAAACCAATTCCACAGGCACATCAATTACATTCTGGCCGGATGAAAAGGTATTCGAGACGACCGAATTCGATATACAGACAATCATCACAAAATGCCGGCAGCAGGCTTACCTGACCAAGGGTGTTACCATTGCTGTCGAAGACAAACGTAAAGGGCGTTACGAAGGAAAAATCGTCGGAGACAACACTTACAAATACGCTTTTTATTTTGAAGGCGGTGTTCAGTCTTACGTCAGTCATCTCAACCAGAACAAAGAACCGATTTCCGAAGTGATTTATATCGAAAAAGATGTCCCTGAGTGCAAAATCGAGGTAGCTCTGCAATACACTCATGCTTATAACGAAAACATCATCACTTTCGCAAACAACATCCACACCACCGAGGGTGGCATGCATCTGACGGGTTTCCGTTCCGCCCTGACCCGATCTCTGAATAATTACGCCCGCAGCAAAGGTTTTCTGAAAGAGAAAGACGATAACATGACCACTGATGACGTGCGTGAAGGGATGACTGCAGTTATTTCGGTCAAGCTCGCCGATCCCCAGTTCGAAGGTCAGACGAAGTCCAAACTGGGCAACCCCGAGGTCAGAAGCGCAGTGGAATCGGTGTTTAACGAAAAATTAAGCGAATATCTTGAAGAAAATCCCAACGACGCGAAGGGGATCATTGCCAAGGGAATGCTGGCCTCCCGCGCGCGGCTCGCTTCCAGGGCCGCCCGCGAAACAGTACTTCGTAAAGGCGCGCTGGAGGGCATGACCCTGCCCGGCAAACTGGCCGACTGCACCAGTCGCGACCCTTCTGAAAGTGAGCTTTATATCGTCGAGGGAGATTCCGCCGGAGGCAGTGCCAAACAGGGCCGCGACCGCTTCAGGCAGGCAATACTTCCGCTTCGCGGAAAAATTCTGAACGTGGAACAGGCCAGACTTGACCGCATGCTTTCCAATAACGAAATCAAGGCTCTTATCATCGCACTGGGCACGGGTATCGGTGAAACCTTCGACATCGAAAGAATCCGCTACAAAAGAATTGTGATCATGACCGATGCCGATGTGGACGGCGCACACATCCGTACCTTATTGCTTACCCTCTTTTACCGTTACTTCAAGCCGATTATCGAAGCGGGATACCTTTATATCGCACAGCCGCCCCTATTCAAACTGGCCAGGGGCAAACTGACCGAATACGCCTACACGGAGGAAGCAAAAGCAAAGGTATTGGAAAGCTGGGGGATCAAAGAAGAACTCAGTGACGCAGAAGAAGAAGCTGCGGAAGCGGAAGAGGCAGCCGCCGAGGAAGCGGCAACGGAAAATGAGGGGGAGATTACCGAGCTGGCAGGCAAGCCGGCCGCCAAAACCCGTGTTTCCATTCAGCGCTATAAAGGTCTGGGCGAAATGAACCCCGATCAGCTTTGGGAAACGACGATGGACCCCGAAAGGCGCGCCATGTTTAAGGTTTCGGTAAAGGATGCTGAAATGGCGGACGCCACCTTCGATACCCTTATGGGTTCCGAAGTGCTTCCCCGCCGAAAATTCATCCAGACCCACGCTAAAAAAGTTAAAAATCTTGATATCTAATTAACTATGACCTACAAATTCATCAAATACACCAAAGTCTGGTTCGCTATTTCCGGCCTTGCCATTCTTATAGGCATCGGCGCCATGATCAGCAACAAATTGAATATTGGCAGCAGTCTTGTTTATGGCATTGATTTTACAGGCGGTTCCATTATGGAATTTGAGTTTGAGAAAGGACTGAATCCCGCCACCGACGAGCTTTTCGCGGCTATAGACGAGGCTTACCCGCAGAGTGTAAGTCAGATCACGATGACCGATCAGAATACTTATATCGTCCAGTCCAGGGATATGAGTGAGGAACAGCTACAGGCGGTCCGCGGATCCGTCACATCGGCCATAGGCGGTTACGAACTTCTTCGTTTCAATACGATCGGCCCGAAAATCGGAGACACACTTAAGCGGAAGGCGGTTATCGCACTGGGGATCGCCACGGTAGCCATCGTCCTTTATATCGCCTACGCTTTTCGCAAAGTGCCAAAAAAAGTCAGTCCATGGCGCTTTGGGTTCGCGGCTATCTTAGCTCTGATCCACGATATACTGATCACTTTGGGCGTATTCGCACTGCTTAGATTTGAGGTGAATGTCTTTTTTATTACTGCTCTTTTAACAGTCATGGGTTTTTCGGTGCACGATACCATTGTGGTTTTTGACCGGATCCGCGAAAACCTGAAAAAACAGGGGCGCGACGATACTTTCGGCGATATCGCTGACATCAGCCTGAATCAGACAATGAGCCGCTCCATCAACACTTCCCTGTCTACTCTTTTTCCTTTGGTAGCGCTGTTCTTATGGGGTGCCGACGCAATCAGACTTTTTATCTTCGCCCTGATCGTCGGAATCATTGTTGGGACCTATTCATCCATCTTTATAGCAAGCCCTATTCTGGCCATGTGGCAGGAAAGTAAGCGTCTAAGATAAGGCGCGGACTTTGACAACATAACCTTAATGTTGTAGAATTAAAGTAGTCTGTTTATGAAACAAACTAGACTTTTTCGCGTTTTAAACATTTGCCGCTAAACAAATTCATGCACCCCTCCACTAAAAAGACATTAAAGGCATACTGGAAACACTCCGCCAAATACAAGTGGCTAATGTTGGCCATGGCAGTCAGTATGCTCGGTTCCACCGCCATCGATCTGGCAGTTCCTTACCTGTTCAAGGTCTTCTTCGATACACTTTCTCAGGCAGGAGCGGCTCAGGAAATAGCTTCCAAGCTCATTAAAATCCTTTTGCTGATTGCAGGCGGGGGAATGATTCAGTGGGTCTTCCAGCGTGGGATTCACTTCAGTACGGCTTACTTTCAGACTGGTGTCATGCGGGATCTTTACAACACCTGCTTTGAATATCTGCAAAAACATTCGCACCGTTTCTTTACCGATAACTTCAGTGGATCTCTGGTCAAAAAGGTAGGCCGGTTCGTCCGTTCTTTCGAGGGCTTTGCCGATAGACTCTACTTTGATCTGATACCGCTTTTTCTCAAAATCGTCTTTATCTTTGTCATTCTGCTCTGGATCAAACCCATCATCGGCGTAATTATGCTGGTCTGGTCTGTAGTGTTTATAATTTCCACCTTGCTGTTCACCCGTTTTAAATGGAAATACGATATCGCGCAGGCAGAAATGGATACGAAAGTAACGGGGGCTCTGGCGGATACCATTACGAATAACTCCAATCTTAAATTCTTTTCGACCTTGCCTTACGAAGTTAAAAGATTTGGAAAAGTTACATCCAAGTGGGCCGGAAAAACGGTTCTTTCCTGGAATATCGGCCAGATCGCTGATGCTTTTCAGGGCCTTATGATGATCACGCTGGAATTTCTGATTTTCTATTTCGCCGTCCGTGCATGGCAGGTAGGCGAGGTAACGATTGGTGACTTCGTGTGGATTCAGGTTTACATTTTCGAGATTTTCCGGAATATCTGGCGATTCGGCAGAAACATCCGTGATCTTTACCGGAACCTGGCGGATGCCGAGGAAATGACACAGGTTCTTGAGCAGGAGCACGAAATCAGAGATGTCCTCAAGGCAAAGGATATCAGGATCATCCGCGGAAGAATCGAATTCAAAAAGGTCTGCTTTTCCTATGGCTCCAGCGATACCGAAGTTGTACACGGCCTGAGCTTTAAGATAAAACCGGGCGAAAAGGTGGCTCTTGTCGGCCCTTCCGGCGGAGGCAAATCCACCATTACCAAGCTCATCCTTCGCCTGTTCGATATTCAGAAAGGTAAGATTATGATCGACGGTCAGGACATTGCCCGCGTCACGCAGGACAGCCTGCGCTCGCAGATCAGTTTTGTGCCTCAGGATCCAATTCTGTTTCATCGCAGTCTGATGGACAACATCCGTTACGGTCGGCTGAAAGCGACCGACGAAGAGGTCATCGCGGCCGCCAGACTGGCCAACTGCCATGAGTTCATCATGAATCTGCCGGAGAAATACAATACCTATGTCGGTGAACGCGGCATCAAATTGTCCGGTGGTGAAAGACAGCGTGTGGCCATAGCCCGCGCCATTCTGGCCAACGCGCCGATTCTGATTCTGGACGAAGCTACCAGCAGTCTGGATTCCGCTTCCGAAGCGCAGATTCAGGAAGCCCTGGAAAATCTGATGAAGAACAAGACCACCCTGGTCATCGCGCACCGCCTTTCCACCATCACCAAAATGGACCGGATTCTGGTACTTCAGAACGGCCAGATCATCGAAGACGGCGTACACGCTGACCTCATCCACTACAAAAGCGGCCTTTACCGGAAGCTCTGGGAACTGCAGGTGGGAGGGTATGTGGATTAAGCGGTATAATCGACTTAAGAATGTTTTTTTGCTAAAGTCTTTTTGGTTATGCCCGCGTAGCTCAGTGGATTAGAGCACTGGTCTTCGGAACCAGGGGTCACAGGTTCAAATCCTGTCGCGGGCACCACATTGTTGAATGATGGTATCCAATTTCGTATAAAACCTCGTTAGGCAACATACATTTATCTTTTGGATGTTTTCCCGTTCCGATTTCTTAGAGAATACAAGGGGTGTAAAACAAGATTTTTATAGGGGCTATAATGTGCTTTCTCCACTCCGTTACGAAAAAAATTTATAAGTAACAACTAATTCTATGTTCTTTATACCAGGTTGGTTGATAGCTGTAGCGACTTTCCCAGGCGTTATAATCCACAGCCGAATAAATCCTTGATTTTTGCAATTTAGTGTGTCATAATTCAATCATGAATAGAATTACTACACAAATAAATGCTAAAAAGGGCATATCTGCAGAATATCGTGAAGTCTTAACTAAGCTTCATAGATATACCAGTGGATTAGTAACAGTTCAGGAGGCGGAGAAAATTCTTGAACTTCCTAAAGGAAAGGTTACTAAATTGTTGCCATACCTTGCTTCTAGTGGCTGGCTCAAGCGCATTAAAAGGGGTTTATATTTACTTATACCGCTTGAAGCCATGTCGTCCTCTCAGTGGACGGCAAATGATTGGCTAGTTGCAACGAAGATTTTCGCACCTTGTTATATTGGCGGCTGGAATGCCGCTCATCATTGGGGTTTTACTGATCAGCTATTTAATTCCACCGTTGTTTTTTCGTCCCATCGGGTAAGGAAAAAAGAAACACGACTTGGCGATTTTTCTTTTATTATTCACACAGTCAAGACAGCGCGATTCTTCGGTATAGAAACAATTTGGCAAGGACAAAGTAAGATATTGGTTTCAGATCCCAGCCGTACCATTGTCGATATACTGGATACTCCATCTTTAGGTGGTGGTATCAGACATTGTCTTGAAATTCTTAATGACTACTTTTCTTCAAAGTATTCGGATGAAAAAAAACTTTTAGACTATACGGATAAATTCAATAACAAAGCTATTGTTAAACGATTGGGGTTTTTGATCGAAGAAGGGAAGATCAATGTTTCGGCGAACTTTATCGAAAAATGCCAAAATATTCAAAATAGAGGTTTTGCCTACTTAGACCCCTCCCTTCCTCATAGTGGTAAAAAAAACAAACGTTGGAATTTAATTGTTAATGCGAATATTAATGATTTCATTGGCTGAATTACAGGAAGCAGCTTCTGAATGGGGCCTGCCCATGACAACGGTTGAAAGAGATTATGTCTTGGGCTGGATGTTATGGGCTATTGGCAGCCATGAAGCTATTAAGGATAAATGGATTTTTAAGGGTGGAACGTGCCTCAAGAAATGTTTTACAGAGACATGGCGTTTCTCCGAAGATCTCGATTTCAGCTTGTTATTGGATAGCCCTTTTGACGCCTCTTACTTGCAAAATACGATTGGTGAAATGCAGTCGAGAATTCAGACAGAAGCTGGTATTGATTTCTCTATCATGCCAGCAATTGTCCGATTACGTCCCGGCAATAAAAGCGCTGAAGGTAAAATTTATTTTCGCAGTCTTACAGGCATGAGTCATTCGCCATTAAGCATAAAACTTGATCTTACTATCGCTGAACCAATAGTTACTACACCAGTTTTCAGAAAAATTCAGCATGCCTATAGCGATACACTTCCTGCCCATAGTGGAGTTTTATGTTATAGCTTCCCAGAATTATTTGCAGAAAAAATCCGCGCTATGGGTGAAAGAGCACGTCCAAGAGATTTATATGACATTATCAATTTATTCTGGCGAAATGACCCCACCCTAAAAAGAGAAGATGTATGCCGAACGCTCGAAAAAAAATGTAAAAATAAAAATATTCCCCTTGTAACATTTGAAACAGTTTCTGCATCTCCATTCCTAAACGAGTTAAAGTCAGAATGGGGAAATATGCTGAGACATCAACTCGACGAACTGCCCCCCTATGAACACTTTTGGAATGCTTTACCTGAATTTTTCAATTGGTTGCATGGAGCCCCTGCTATTCAAGCTCCTTCAATAGCAGTAAGGGAAGTTATCGATACCTCTTGGACACCACCGCCAACAGCATTTCATTGGCATGGCGCTCCGGTAGAGGCAATCCGTTTTGCTGCCGCCAACCATCTTTGTGTAAAACTCGGTTATCAAGGCACCACTCGGATTATTGAGCCGTATGCCATTCAAAAAACGGCGAAAGGTAATTTGATCCTTACAGCCATAAAGCATGATACTCGTGAAAATCGGGCATACAGAATTGATCGAATTGAGAGCGCTGAAATTACTCAAATTCCCTTTGCCCCAGAAAGCGCGATTTTAATTAACGAAAACGGTCCTCTGCTAACTCCGCAAATAGCTCACGAGAAAACAAGGCGCAGAACTAATATAATTTCTTCAGCTCGAACTGTAGCAAGACCTAAATCATGGTCATCAGGACCGACTTATATTATCGAATGTTCATGGTGCCATAAAAAATTTAGAAAAAAGACGTACGATATGACAATCGGGAAGCATAAAATGAAAGGGCAGGACTATCCCTGCAGTGGCAGAAGTGGGTGGCTTGTAGAAACAAAATACTAATTTTCATTTCTGGACATTCACCTCCGGCCCCTCTGCCACCAATCTTGTTTTACTTTTTGTTGAAGAGGAAATCGGAACGGGAAACTAAATTAAGGATTAATAAATGTACGCTGCCTAACATACGGTTTTATACGACAGTTACTCTTCGGAATTACTCAAAATAGCTCGAACGAACCAAACAGCACATTTGACGCAGATGCACTTCTTTGGCATAATTTCACTCCTATTTTTAGCCATATACCATGAAATACGAGGAAGATCGCCGCGAACGACTAAAGGAATCAGTGGACGGCAGAATCAGAAAATCTGAAGCGGTAATCGAAAAAATCCGCGCCAGAATTGGAAAAGAAAAAGAGATTCTGACCAAGCATGAAATAGCCCTTGGCAGAAAGGAGGAAAAAGGAAAAGACTCCGGTATCTCACAGGCAAGAGTTGATAAAAAACATGAAACTATTTCAGCCCTGGAATCCAGGCTGGAGGAAACGGAAATACTGGTCCAGTTAATGCGTGACCAGATACCCCGACTGCTCACCTTCAATCCCGTTCAGGAAGCCCTGAAGAATTTACCTCCAAGATTCAGATTAGCCAGAGGGAACGACTGGCGTATGGTAAATTCACGTTTCAAAACCTACCAGGACGTCTTCACCCCCGTCGAAGCAAGAATTTTTCCCAATACGAAACATAAACTCACCCGAACGAAATACGACAGGGTTCCGCTTCACGCGTGCCCTGTAGCTCCAGAGCGCATTCCGGACTGGTTTGTTGAGAAATTTAATCTGGCTGACCTGAAAGGACTTAGTGAATTTGAGAAACTTGAATTAAAAGCGGAAATAACACCGCAGGTTTGTGATATTTTTATGCATCTTCAGCCGATGGAGGTTTACGGCAGGCAAACTCACCGCGCCATGGTTCTGGAAGGCTACGATGAAGCGCACGACGGTAAAATATTCTTCTTTTTCTATTCGGGTAACGGAAAAAAAGGTGAGGAACGGAAAATAATGCAGGTATATGACAGCGTATACAGTGCGCACAGAATGGCTATTCATGCCGAAAAAGGTTATGACCGTGAAGATGAGAAACTCGAAGGCGTCAAAACAAGTATTGGCGGCATTCAGGGGGATCTTATAGGCATGAGTGAAAATGATCCGGAAATAGATGGAATAAAGAAGCGGATACGTGATGAAATTGATGTTCTGGGCGGCGTGGTAAATGAATTCAAGGAAGAAGCGGTGGATATTCTCACTGAGATCCAGGACATAAAAGATAGTCTGGACCGTCATAACCCCGGCACCTCTTGCGCGCGTATGGTGAAAGCGGCAGGCAGGCTCAAAAGCAGACTGAATCAGATTTTCGGCAAATCAGGATTTGTTGAGCATGATAAAAGGATTCTGGGTAAAAAAATCAATGAAGAAAAATCTGTCATGGAACGGGCGCAGGATGCCTTTTCCGGTATTCGCAGGGAGCTTGGGCGGGATGGTGGCGCAAAGGCCGTTCAGCGCAGAATTGATTCTGTGCCCGATTTGCAGAAACCGACAGTGAGACCATTCAGTCAATATGGCGCTAAACTCCGGGCGAAAATGTGTTCTGTCACGGCCGGATTTGCCGCGGGGGACGGCGGATTGGTTCGCGATAAAACAGGAAATGCTGAAGTAATCTGTAAAGTCTTTCAGGTCCAGGATGAGCGGGAAAGTATATTGCGTGATATTGCGGCGTCACCGCTGACACTCACGATTGAGAATCTTCTGCTCCGTTCACAAAGGTTAGGTCAGTTAGTCGACCCAAAAGAAGTATCTGCCGATGCGGGAATCGTTCACAGTGAACCTTACAATAAGATGGTTCGGAAAGTAAAAGGGCTTATTCGGGCACTGAGACACTACTCAGGAGAAAACCTTTCTGAATCGGACAGGATCGCCATGTATGACCGGTTAAAAGGGTATATCGAGGATATTAATTTCACCGAAGTCCTTGAAAAACTTTAATGAGACGGTAAAATTATGAGGATGAAAATAGCCATCGACCTTCGTCCTTTAATGGCCGGAAAAGTAAGCGGCGTGGAAGTTTATATCAAATCCATGCTGGAGGCGCTTTTTGAGCTGAAAAGCAAACACACATTTGTGCTCTGGTACAACGCTTTCAAAGAAGTCGATATGAGCCATTTTCCGAAGATTCCGAAAAACGTGAAGCTGGTGCGCACCCGCATTCCGAATAAACTTTTCAACCTGTCGCTCAGTCTCCTCCGCTGGCCCAAACTCGATAAACTGATCGGGGAGGGGATTGACGTTTTATGGGTACCCGATCCAAGACCCGCGCCGGTTTCGAAGAAGTGTAAAAAAATTATCACCTTTCACGATCTTTCTTTTGAAGACTTTAAGTATGCGTTTAATTGGAAGACAAGGCTCTGGCACAAAATTCTCAGACCTAAAACAGAAGCGATGGAAGCCGACTCCATCATTGCCGTCAGTCAGTTTACAAAAAGTCAGCTGATCGGGGAATATGGCATTGAAAACTCGAAAATCAAGGTTATCTACGAGGCAGCCGGAGGGCATCTGAAGCCTCTGGATTTACCTAAGGGTTTCGAACTGATTAAACGGAAGTACGATTTACCGGATAGCTACTTCTTATGTCTTTCCACTCTGGAACCACGAAAGAATACGGCCGGAATCATAGAGGCCTATTTAGCCTGGCAGGAAGACACAAAAGTGAACGTCGGGCTTGTAATAGCAGGCAAAAAGCACCCAAAAATCTTCAGCGAAACCAAGCTGAAAAAACATCCCAACATCCATCTGGCCGGTTTTATTGATGAAGAAGATAAAGCACTGCTTTATCAGCATGCGCTGGCCTTTTTATACCCGTCTTTTTACGAAGGCTTTGGCCTGCCGATTCTGGAAGCCATGCAATGCGGAACTCCGGTTATCACTTCCGATGCGACCGCGATGCCGGAAGTCGCGGGAGATGCGGCTATACTCGTTAATTCCGGCGAGCAAAAGGAAATAAAAGATGCCATGCACGAAATTTGCAGGGACAAGCAACTCAGAAATAAGTTAATCGAAAAAGGTTTTGCGCAGGCCAAAAATTTTGCCTGGAAAAAGGCCGCCGAAGAACTGCTTAAAAGCCTCGAAAATGTAAAGAAAAATTCAAATTAGACTTGGTTTTGCAGGCGTCGGCTCTCGGCTAATATAAGCGCATAGACATCAGTTACAAAAGACTCGGAGAGTCCTAGCGAATCAGCCAGGAGCTTAGCCGAGTCCAGAACAGCCATTTCACGGGTTTTTTGATGGATTTCCATTCCGGCCGCCTTTTTCTCGCGGCCAAGCTGAGCAGAAAGAGCCATCCTTTTGGTAAGCAGCCCGACAAGTTCCGAGTCCAGCTTGTCTATTTCTTTGCGCACATTATCAATCATATGAGTCATGTTTACGCCGTTACATTATCGCATTTGGCTTTCCGGGGCAAATATTCAAATTCAAATAATTTGCGTCAATAGTGGCATTGTGTTACGCTGAAGTTTGAAATTAATGAAACAAGCCATGAACGACCCACAAGATCCGACGCAACAAAATTCAGCTGCTCAACAAGGAGATCAGGGCGCTCAGCCCTCAGGCGCTCAGCCCTCAGGCGCTCAGCCCTCAGGCGCTCAGCCGCCGGCAGGTCAGGCAGGTCAAAAAGATCTTTCCGGCATTATGGAGGAAAATGTGGATGTCAGCGGCCTGGTAGCCAACGCCGGTCAGAATCAGCAGGCGTCCCAGGCTCTTTTAAGCATTCCGATTCCGGCCCACCCAAACACCAAATTTGACGAAAAGAAGTTTCTGGAACTCCTGGCGGGGTCTATCTCTCTGACCATTAACGAGAAAAAGAAAATCATCGAGGCCATTCCTCAATTATCGCAGTTCCAGATCGATGAGCTGATGAAGATTTTTGAAGAAGAAAAGGGGAAGTTCGCTGAGCTGGAAAAGAAGCACGCTGACCAGATCGCCGATCTTGAAAAGCAACACGCCGGCGCCTGGCAGGATCTGGAGGCCCAGAAAGAGGAAGAGGCAAAAAAGCAGGCAGAAGTCCAGCAAGCGGAAGACATCAAAAAACAACTGGGACTTGGATGATTAATGCTTTGTGATTTTTTTGCGATCAATTCACGAATCCTAAATCACAAATTATAAATAGTATTAAGCTTTGGTCTTAATCTTTCCTTTTGCGTGGGCTACTTTTACCTGTATCTTTGATTTTTCGAGTTTGTCGGGAGTGAAAGAAAACTCATCCTTATCTTTCACGCGGTCAATTCTGATCAGAGTGCCGGCCGCGAAACTGCCATCCAGAATTCTTTCGGCAATCGGGTCTTCAATCAAATCCTGTAATTTACGGCGCACCGGACGGGCGCCGAATTTTGGATCATAACTCTTTTCAGCCAGTAAACTGATGGCGGAAGGACTGGTTTCGATGGCGATGCCCTTATCAGTGAGTCTTTCGTTGAATTCATTCAGCTGCAGTTTCACCACTTCTTCGATGTTTTCGCTGGTCAGCGGCTTAAAGACGATGACCTTATCCACACGGTTCAGGAATTCAGGCCGGAAATGGTCCTTCAGCTCTTTTAAGACCTGTTTTTTGCGGTCCTCAAAATCCGATTCAGCTTGTTTAAGCTTATCGCTGGTAATGTCAAAGCCGATCTTGGTGGCTTCATCGGTCAGCTGTTTGGCACCCAGATTACTGGTCATCACAACTATCGTGTTCCGGAAATCCACCTTTTTGCCTTTGGCATCCGTCAGGTAGCCATCTTCCAGTACTTGCAGGAGGATATTGAAGAATTCCGGATGCGCTTTTTCGATCTCGTCAAACAGCACTACCGAGTAAGGTTTGCGCCGGACGGCTTCGGTCAGCTGGCCGCCCTCTTCATAGCCCACATAGCCCGCGCTGGCGCCGACCAGACGTGAAACATTATGCCTTTCCATAAACTCACTCATATCGATTTTGATAAGAGCGTCTTTGTTGTTATAGACCTCGCGGGCCAGGGTTTTGACCAGCTCCGTTTTACCAACCCCTGTGGGTCCCAGAAAAATAAACGAACCGATAGGACGGTTTGGTGAGGCGATACCCACACGGGATCTTCGTATAGACTTGGAAATCTCATGGACGGCCTCGTCCTGGGCAATGATGGACTTATGCAGAAGGTCTTCCAGATGCGCCAGCTTTTTGCCTTCATCCTTCATGATCCTGGTCACCGGAATGCCGGTCATTTTTCCGATTATCACCGCGATGTCCTCTTCGGTGATTCGGATCTGCTTCGATTTCTTCTGCCGGGCGATTTTGATTTCCTCAATTTGCTTCAGAATACCTTCTTTTTCCTCCTTCAATCGGGAAGCCTTTTCATACTCCTGAGCCAGTACTTCTTTTTCGATTTTCTTCTCGATTTTCAGGATTTCATCTTTCTTGGCCTGGATTTCGGGAGTAATTGTCTGAGATCTCGAACCTTTCAGGGCGGCTGCTTCGTCCACTAAGTCAATTGCCTTATCGGGAAGAAAGCGTTCCGTGATATAACGTTGGGAAAGATTGACGGCCGCTTTAACGGCTTCATCGGAAATCACCAGATTATGAAAAGCCTCATAGGCCGGACGGAGACCCTGAATGATCTTCACACAGTCTTCGGTGCTGGGTTCTCCGATGACCACCGGCTGAAAGCGCCTTTCAAGCCCGCGGTCTTTTTCGATGTTCTTGCGGTATTCATCAATGGTCGTGGCTCCGATGATCTGCAGGCTGGCGCGTGAAAGGGCAGGTTTAAGCAGGTTCGCGGCATCCATACTGCCTTCGGCGGAACCGGTTCCGGTCAGCGTGTGCATTTCGTCAATAAACAGGATGATTTCATTGTCTACCTTGGTCGCTTCATCAATGATGCTCTTCATGCGTTCCTCGAACTCACCCCGGTATTTGGTGCCGGCAATCAAGTTGCTGAGCGAAAGACAGAGTATCTTTTTGTTAGCCAGGCTGTCAGGCACCTGCCCGGCCACAATTGCCTGAGCAAGACCCTCCACCACGGCCGTCTTTCCCACTCCGGGCTCACCGATTAGTACCGGATTATTCTTGGTCTTGCGGTTGAGGATGTGGATCATGCGCTCGATTTCGTCTTTCCGGCCGATGATGGGGTCGATCTGCCCTTTTCGACACTTATCATTAAGATTGGTAGTGAAATAATCAAGGGCGGGAGTTTTGCTTCTTTTGCCGCCCCCACGTTTGCTAACTTCCTGAGGGCCGCCGGCTCCGGGCATAGGTGAATCTTTATGCTCGAAGGCGTCTGAATAGTCCGTCTGGCCCGGCGAAAAAATAACTCCCTGCAGGCCTCGCAGGAACTTATCAAGGGAAGTATTGATTTGCTGAGTGTCTTTGCTTTTCGCGTTGGCCATCTGCTCAAACATCTCTTCGATCTGTTTTCTGAAGTCATTCGGCTCAATCTCCATGTTTTCAAGAATCACCGTGGCCGCGCATTTGCCCTGCGAAACAAGTGAATGCAGCAGATGTTCGGTGCCGATAAAAGGATGATTGTACTTATGGGCCACGCGTACCGCGTCTTCGATAATCGATGTTAAATAAGAAGAAAGTCCGTGCTGTACATTTTTGGCTTCAGGCTCCTGATTGCTTGCCGAATGAAGGATCATGCGGACGTTCTCCAAAGACACTCCCGCTCCGGTCAGAATGGAGAAGGCAAGGGATCTGGGATTTGAAAGCAAGCCGATCAGAAGATGCTCGGAACCGATGTAAGGTAGACCATGCTTGCGGGATTCTTCCTCAGCAATGCTGAGGGCTTGTTTGGCATTAGGCGTAAATTTCTCAAATGGGGACATACGATAATGTTTAAGTGTTTATTTCTGCGCTAAAAATCTTGTTCATTATACAGCAAATGAGCCAAAAAGTTAAGCCTTAATTCCCAATAACTCCAGCATAAGGGCCTTTTGAGCGTGCAAACGGTTTTCGGCCTGGTCAAAAACAATACTCTGCGGGCCATCAACCACTTCAGCCGTTTGTTCCATGCCCCTCATGGCCGGCAGACAGTTCATGAAAATGGCGTCAGGCTTGGCAAAACCCATAAGCTTCTGATCCACCTGATAAGGCTTAAAAATGTTTATCCTTTCCTCCTTTTGTTCCTCCGAAATATGATAAGACATCCAGGAATCGGTATAAATAACATCCGCCCCGCTTGCACCACTTTTGGCATCATGCGTCACTTCGACACTTGACCCTGATGATGAAGCCAATGCGTTCGCCTTTTCGAGTACCTCCGGCATCGGCTCGTACTCAGTTCCTTCTGGGCAGCAGACGCTGATGTTAATACCCATAATGGAACATCCAAAAAGAAGTGAATGGGTGACATTGTTGTTGCTGTCGCCGCAGTAAGCCAGCTTAAGCCCTTTCAGATAACCCTTTTTCTCCCTGATCGTTTGCAGATCGGCCAGAATCTGGCAGGGATGTGAAAAATTGGTCATCGCGTTGATCACCGGCACGGTGGCGGTATTAGCAAGTTCTACCAGATCTTCATGCGGTCCGATCCGGGCCATTATCAAATCAACATATCTTGAAGCTGCCCTGGCCGTGTCACTCATAGTTTCCTTTTTGCCCAACGGAGAAGTGGCGACATTATAATAAATCGCGTGTCCGCCCATCTGGGTCATACCAACCTCAAAACTCACTCTTGTCCTTAGTGAGGCCTTGTCGAAGATCATCAGCAGTGTCTTGCCGCTCAGGGTTTGTGAATACCTCATTGGATCTCTCTTGATTTCAACAGCAAGGTCAATGATTGAAATGATTTCCTCATTGGTAAAATCGGTTAAGTCGGTTAATTTCTTCATGAATAAAGTTGTTAATTGTTATTTAAGCCGGGTCCCGATGAAATCAGGATGACCATTGATAAAATCATGCAATGACTGGGTGTTTCCCCCTTCAATTTGTAGTTCCAGCGGGTGAATAAGACCATCTCCGCAAACAATTCCGTCCCGCTTCACCAGGCCGGGCTCTCCGGACGGAACCCCTTCATGAATCGTGGCGGACAGAATCTTCAGTCTTTTATCGCCGAAAAAGGTGTATGTGCCGGGCCATGGGTCAAAGGCCCGCATCTGAGCCATGACTTCCCTGGCGGGATGATTCCAGTCGATCTGACCGTCAGATTTTGAGATTTTGCCGCAGTAACTGGCTTTAGCTTCATTCTGAGCTTCCGGCTGAAGACCGCCCTCGATTTCGATAAGGACTCCGGGCGCCTCTTCTGCTGAAAGTTTCGCGAGCTTATCAGATAAGGTTTGGCTCGTGTCATTTACGGCAATACTGAGTTCAAACTGTCTATAAACAGGTCCGGCATCCATTTTGCTCACCATTTTCATCAGACTGATGCCTGTTTTCTTGTCCATATTCAGGATGGAAGACTGAATGGGGGACGCCCCGCGGTATTTCGGGAGTAATGAAGCATGCACGTTCAGGCAGGCAATCCCGGGGATATCCAAAACCTCCCGACTGAGGATCTGGCCGTAAGCCATCACCAGAATAATGTCAGGATTCAGATTGGCCATTCTCCGCACGCTCAGATCGGCGTTGATATCAAGCGGCTGAAAAACTTCAAGCTCCAATTCTTCCGCCACCAGCTTGATGGGTGAAGGCTGCAGCTGAAGTTTACGGCCGGCCGGTTTATCCTGACCGGTCACTACAAGAACGACATAAAAGAGCTTCGAAAGCTTGCGCAGAAGCTCAGCGCCGACCTCGTCTGTACCCACAAAAATGATTTTTAATTTTTCCATTTGATTACATAATATTTCATTTGTCGCGCCACCGCAAATACTTGGACATGTATGTTTCACTGTCTATTATAAACCCTAATAAAAATACAATATGAAGCTTGATAAAAATGAATTAATGGCCATCAAAACGGCTATAGACAAAGCCGATACAATCTTATTGATACCGCACAAGAGTCCGGACGGGGACACGATCGGATCGGCATTTGGCCTTTACAACGCCTTCATAGAAATGGGGAAGAAGCCCACCGTCGCCTGCGTGGATGAGCCGGCACCGGTTTTTACCTTTATACCGGGTATTGAAACAATAAAAATCGGCATCGATCATATCGATTATGATTTAATAATCATCGTGGATGCCGGCGCAGTGCACTTAACCGGCGTGCACGAGCTTTATCCTACGCTTTTCGATAAAAGCCGCGAAGTGGTCAATATCGATCATCATCCGACCAATGACCTTTACGGAAAGTACAATGTGGTTGTGTCGACGGCCGCTTCAACGACCATGATCATCTACCAGATGCTGGTGGATCTGAATCTTCCGTTAAGCCGAAGCGTTTCCACCTGTCTTTTGACCGGCATTTATACCGATACCGGAAGCTTTATGCATTCCAATACGGATGCCAAAACGCTTCAGATAGCCGCCAGGTTGCTGGCCAGAGGTGCCAACCTGAGAGGGATTTCCAAAGAAATCTTCAATACCACTAAAATTTCGACCATGCGGCTTTGGGGAAGGGTTTTAAAAAACACTTACCGGACGTCCGAGGGCGTGACTATGTCGGTGGTCACCCAAAAAGATTTTAACGAATGCGGAGCCGCGTACGACGAGATGTCGGGAGTGGTGGACTACGTAAATGCGGTTCCGGATTCCCTTTACAGTGTCATTCTGACCGAAAGACAGGGGGTAGTAAAAGGTTCCTTAAGAACGCTGAATGACGAGGTTGATGTGTCCGCGATCGCTTCAGATTATGGCGGCGGCGGACACACAAAGGCGGCAGGTTTTACCGTAAAAGGGCGCCTCGAAAAAGAAGTGCGATGGAAAGTGATCGACTGCTGACATTCTACAAAAAAAGTAGCCCAAAGTCGTACTAATTGGCTTTTTATAGCTATTTTTTTAACTTGAAGCAAATAGGAAAAAAGTGCATTTTTCTTGTAAGAAAACAAAAATAAATACAC
>Ga0180007_10001810_pt1 | contig 27087 bp, 26 predicted proteins | sample MM_PC_MetaG_FD_121122 | JGI IMG/M metagenome (GOLD analysis project Ga0180007, IMG submission 121122) | Groundwater microbial communities from the Aspo Hard Rock Laboratory (HRL) deep subsurface site, Sweden - MM_PC_MetaG | ecosystem: Environmental > Aquatic > Deep subsurface > Groundwater... | reverse complement strand
GAGGCTGATCCTATACCTGTTCCTATATACTCCCGCAGTCTTCTTCTTGTTTCATCAAAACCTGTAGCAATAACAGATATTCTTATCTGGTCTAACTGATCTTCTTTAATAGTTGCACCAAAAATGATATTGGCATCCGGGTCGGCCGCTTGGGCAATAATTTGAGCCGCTTCATTCACCTCTGTCATGGAAAGATCCGTACCTCCAACTATGTTAAATAGCACTCCTTTTGCCCCCTCAATTGAAACTTCCAGGAGCGGAGAAGCAATAGCCATTCTGGCCGCTGCAGCAGCCCTGTTGTCTCCACCCGCCACTCCTATTCCCATGAGCGCTGAACCAGCATTAGACATAATGGTTTTAACATCGGCAAAATCTACATTAATAAGCCCCGGCATGGTAATTAAGTCGGAAATACCCTGCACCCCCTGGCTCAATACCGAATCTGCCAGCCTAAAAGCTTCTTGTAGTGTCATATTTTTCTCAACTGTTTCGAGTAACCTCTGGTTGGGAATAACAATCAAAGCATCAACCTTATCTTTCAGTTTCTCAATACCTTCCTCTGCCACCACCATTCTCCTTGTCCCTTCAAACGCAAAAGGCTTAGTCGTCACTGCCACCGTCAAAGCGCCGATTGTTTTAGCAACTGAAGCGATAATAGGTATGGCACCTGTACCTGTCCCTCCTCCCATTCCGGCTGTCAAAAATACCATGTCCGCATCCGAAAGAACATCTTGAATCTTCTGCGAAGATTCCTCTGCAGCCTGTTTGCCAATCTCAGGATCTCCGCCACTGCCCAACCCCTTGGTTAGAGTTTCGCCAATTTGAACTTTGGTAGGAGATTGATTATTCATCAAAGCTTGAGCATCGGTATTAACAGCCACAAATTCTACTCCTTGTATTTGTTGCAAGGAAATCATGGAGTTTAAAGAATTGGAACCACCACCTCCAAGACCCATTACTTTTATCTTGGCAAAACGTTGCACGTCGGGTTTAATAAGCATAAGTTTATAGTTCAGGCAGAATATAACAAAAAGCTAACAAAAATATCAAGTACCAATAACAGTTAGGGCAGAAATGACTTTACCAGATCTATCCCCTTTTGTATCATACCCTTAATGGGTAAATTTCCGGAAAGCACAGGTATATGCAGTCCCCCGGTGTCCTGTGTTACGCCGTAAAGAATTAAACCGGCAGCAGATGCAAATGAAGGGGAGTCTATCTCATCAACAAGTCCCGATAAACCTTCAATTTGACCGACTCTGGCCGGAAAACCTAGGACATATTTTGCTTGCTCTAAAACTCCTACCGTTTGCGCGCCTCCTCCGCAAATTACTAATCCCGACGGCACCTGTGTACCAAAACTGCTTTTTTTAAGCTCCTTGCCGACATATTTAAATATCTCCTGCAACCTCGGTTTAATAATTCCGTCTACCACCGCTTTGCGGGAAATTTTCTGAACCTCTTCTGCCAAACCCAAAGCTTTTATGTCTATCGCTTCCTCCTCTTTCTTTTTTCCATTCTTACTACTTTCCTCATCCAGTACCGGAAGCTTTGGTGATTTACCCAATGATAATTTGATTTTTTCTGCCGATTCCAAGGATACCCTAAGTCCTACAGCCATATCAGAAGTGATGTGTCTTGCTCCAATCGGAATTACGGATGAATAAGCTACAGATCCGTCAATAAAAATTACCACATCGGTCGTTTCTCCGCCGATATCGACAAGCACTGCTCCCAATTCTTTCTCTGTATCTGATAGTATTGCCAGTGATGAGACAATACCGGAGAAAACTAGCTCCGCAACATCAATACCTACCTCTTGTACACATTTAACAAGATTCCTCATCGAAGTAGCCGAACCGGTGATAATATGAGTCTCTGTTTCCAGCCTTACCCCGGTCATGCCAATTGGGTCTTTAATGCCTTCTTGCCCATCAACAGTAAAAGTTCGTGGAATAACGTGAAGAATTTCTCTTGAAGATGGAAGTGGGATGGCGCGCGCAGCATCATTAACTCTTTGAACATCGGAATTTTTGATCTCTTCTTCAGGCGCCGATACTGCCACTACCGCATGCTGATTGACGCTTTCTATTTGGGGACCGCCGACAGTTACAAAGGCTTGCTGAATTGAGTATCCGGCCATCCTTTCCGCTGCTTCAACAGACTCGGTGATTGCCCCAATTGCTTCATCAATATCTACTACCTGATTTTTTTTCACCCCGCGTGACGGGGTTGCAGAAACACCAATTAAGTTTATCTTTCCTCCACCCGAAGCTTGTGAGTCAACTGACGCAATAAGCGTGGCTATTTTTGACGAGCCAACATCTATTCCGCAAATTATTCTATCTTTTGCCACTGTTATATCCTTCTATAAGTTTTCATAAAAGAGAACTTGTTCATCTTTCGCCATTTTTCTTTGGGGCAAGTTTCACTATTGGTTTATCAAACCTTAAATCGATAAACTCCAAATTACTTAAATCTATTTTAGCCTCATTAAGGATTAATTGTAAAGATGCAAGTTGAGTGTCAATTTTACTACCTAGTCGGAAAATTATTTGAGGCCGTCCTGAAAGTATCAAATAATCATCAATTACAAAAGCCTCCGGGACATCTAAGTTAAATGTTTTAACTTTCAATAAAATCTTCAGTAAGTTAGGTTTTGAGATATCGATGTCCGGAATATAGACTTTCGGGATACCGGCCTCGTTTGCAACACTATCTAACTCTACCCCTTCATCATCTATGATGTAACTTCCTTTTATTTCTCCTGCAGAAGGTGTAGCGATATTTTGGACATCTGCCGTCACCAGTTGGGCGAAAGGCTGCCTGGGAAGTGCTTCTAGTTTAATGAAATTAGGCAATTTTTTTGAAAGAGCCACCGATTTAATGCAGGCGAATTTTTTTTTAAGAATACTTTCTGTTTTGGAAAAATCTATCAGGAAAAAATTCTGTCCCAAAAGAGCTGACGATTCTTTCAACTCTTTCTCGCTGGCGCACCTTAAATCTTTGGTAGTAACATCTATTTTTGAAATATTGAATAAACCCAGTCTCCAAACGAAAAATAATCCTCCCATAACAACCAACAGAAAAATTATATAAATCGGTTTTCTACTTAAGCGCATATTTTCATAAGCACAGTCTCCAGAGCCAGTCTTTTCGCACCATCGGGTATTATAGCTCTTTTGCCTTCTTTGGCTTTTAGAGTTAGATCATCTAAATTAACTAACATAGATTTTATATTTTTTATTAAATTTTCAGCTGATAATTTTTGTTGCGGCAGAATTTTAACAAGACCTAACTTTTTAAAATATCCGGCATTTGCGCCTTGCTCTTTCTGAAAAGCAATTGGTATAACTAAAGCCGGCTTTCCAAGAAATGTAAGTTCCATCAGAGTATTTATCCCTGCTCGGCAAACTACCAAATCTGTTTTTTGCAAAATACCACCATACCCCGAACCAATCCATTTCATCACTTTATAGCGGTCGTTTTGAGATTTTTTGAGTTTTTCAAAATCTTTAAATTTATTGTCTCCGGTTACATGAATTACGGAAGTAATTTTTAACAATTTATCCAAAGCTCGCTCGACAGCCATATTTATGACGTGCGATCCTTGGTTGCCACCCATAATCAAAACATTGAACGCTTTCCTTTTTTGCGGACTTATCTCTTTTGATATTTCAATAATCTCACTCCTAATCGGATTTCCGGTTAATATGACTTTTGTATTATCGCAAGCGTTTTCTTCAAAAGATACTGCAATTTTATCGGCAAACCAGGAGCTGATTTTATTGGCCAAGCCGGAAACCAAAGTTTGCTCATGAATAATGATAGGAACCGACAGCAACCACCCCATTATCACCACAGGAACAGCTACATAACCTCCAAATGACAAAATTACATCCGGTTTCTCAGAGAGAATAATATAGAGAGCTTGGAAAAGTCCAATCGGAATTTTTAAAAGAGAAGGTATTGTATAAATGGTAAATGCTCTTTGTAATCTACCGGTTATAATTGGAATAAATTTAACCCCGAGTAAGGGTAATGTTTGGGATTCCGGCGAAGAAGCTTTGTCTCCTTCAAGAGTAGTTTTCCTGCCTGCATAAACTATACTAACATCGTCAAATTTTTTTAGCTCCTCAATTGTTGCAATAGCAGGTGTAAAATGCGCTCCCGTAATTAAAATTTTCATGTTGCTTGTTTTGAAATATTAAGTAAAATTCCCACTGCAGTCAAATTGGCAACCAAGGCTGATCCTCCATAAGAGATAAAAGGAAGTGGTACTCCGGTTAAAGGCAGAAGGGCGGTCATTGATGATAAATTAATAATTACCTGAATCCCCAACCATGATATTAAACCCAAAGCCAGTATTTTACCGAAATTGTCAGAAGCATTTTGGGCAATCTTAAATCCTCTAATTAAAATAAAGGCAAAAGCAACTATAACCAAGGTCCCTCCTACAAATCCCAATTCTTCTCCGATTATTCCAAATATTGAATCTGTTGAAACCTCCGGGATATATTCAAACTTCTGCCGGGAATGCCCAAGTCCCAACCCCATAAGTCCCCCGGAACCTAAAGCTATGAGTACTTGAGAAATATGATAGGTGAAACCTTGCGGATCGGAAAACGGATCAAGGAATGCCAAGATTCTTTTGCTTCTATACCCTGAAGTTAATATCAGAAGAATAAATCCAACTCCTCCAAGGGGAAGGATAAGACTAAGATGCCAAATTGACCCTCCGGCAGCAAAATATACGGCAATAGCTGTTGCCACAAAAACTATTGTCGATCCCAAATCCTTCTGTAAAATTGCAGTAATTACCGAGACTACTGCGACAAGAATTATAAATGGGAGCCATTTTGCTTTTTTTTCAAAAATTGCCGCAAGGTATATAGTCCCGGTCAATTTAATAATTTCAGCCGGCTGTATGGTAATAGGTCCCAATTTAAGCCATCTATGCGCTCCCCCGCCCGATACCCCCAAGCCCGGGATAAAAACCGCCAATAGCGCAAGCAGTGACATAACCAAGAAAGGAAATGATAAAACCTTAAATTTTTTGTAATCGAATCCCGCAAAGAAACTTAAGGAAATTACACCTAAACCCGCCCATAGCAACTGTTGTCTAATATAATAGTAGCTGTCTTTAAAATCCTTCAGGCCTTGTACAGCCGAAGCGTCATAAACCATCAACAGTCCAAAAACCACTAAAGCCAAAGTTATCAAAAGGAGAGGAATATCTATTTGCCGCTTCTGTAATTGTAGTTTACTTTTGGGAAGATTCATCTTGAGAGTAAAGCAATCCATAAACCTAAAATAGCAAACATCCCCTGGGCTAACCAAAACCTGGTCACAATCTTTGGTTCTTCCCAACCGATGTATTTAAAATACATATGAATGGGGGAAATGGGAAATATTTTCTTCTTAAGGATTTTTTTAGAAAGAATCTGCAAAAGAGAAGACGAAACGATAATTACGAACATGCCGCCAATTATCGCCAAAGCCAAAATTTTCCCCGTCAAAAGACCGACAACAGCGAGTGTTGCCCCAAAAGCAAAAGCTCCCCCGTCTCCCAAAAAAATTCTGGCAGGCCAGATATTAAAATATAGAAATGCAAAAAGAAGCCCAATCCAAATTCCGATAAACGACGCCAGCGTCAAGTCTAAACCTTGAACGGTAAGAGCTAAAAATGCAAACAAACAAATAAGCAAAAGCCCTGCCGATAAACCGTCCAGTCCATCTGAAATATTGTAGGCATTTGCAAAAGCTACTATCACGAAAGCCGCCAGGGGTACGTACCAAAGATTAATAATAAAATTCCCCAGACCGGAAATATAAATATTATTTAATCCGCCGATAAAATAGAGCATCATTCCGATAATAAGCGCAAGACCAAGTTGCAGAATTAACATTTTTCTCCTGCCTAATCCTAAAAATTTTCCTTTTCTTCTTGTTAGTATTAGTTTAATATCATCACAAAGCCCCAAAGACCCAAAAGAGACCAAGGTAAAGAGCAAAATCATCAAGGCAACTTTGTCAATAGAAGGACTAAAAAGAGTATATCCAAAAGACAATATTATCAAAATCAAGATAAGGAGTATCCCTGCGCCTGTCGGCGTATTTTCATCCTCTTTCATCAACTCATCGTGTATTGGAGTTTCCGAAGTTTTTACCTCTTTTTGGATACGCTCGAAACGTCTCTTGAGATAAAAGAGCAAATCAATAAATGGAACCATGAAAATTGAGGTAACTATAAACGATAATAAAACTAAACCTAAAAGCAGTGTCATTTTTTAGTAATCCTTTTAACAACCTCATCCAGTCTTATAGCTCTTGATCCTTTAATGAGGCAAATATCCCCTTTGACTAAGGTCTTTAAAAGTTGCGAAACAAGTTGAGAATTTTGTAAGTTAACCTGTAACCGTTCCTCCCAAAAACCCAAACTTTTAAGTTCGTCTGCGATAATTTGAGTCTCTCCCTGTCCTAAAAATACTAAATCCAACTTTTCTTTATAGATTTTTTGTGCAATTTGCCTATAGAGCTCGTCTGAGTATGACCCAAGCTCTCTCATCTCACCCAAAACAAGGATTCTTCTTCTCGCCGGAATTGCCAGTAAAGTATCAACGGCACCCTCCAAAGCTGCAGGGGAACAATTGTACGTATCGTCCAAAAGCACCGAACCATTCGGACCCGGCATAACTTGCATGCGGTGCTCTAAAGGCTCAACCTTCTCCAAGGCAAATTTTATTTTCGTCAACGGAATATCATTAACCACTCCCAGAGCTGCCGCCGCCAGGACCGGGTATATCTGATGCAATCCCAAAAGTTTCATGTTTACTTTCGCCCTCTCTACACCAAAATTCAACTCAAAACTGGTGGCGAAGTTTTCAATTTTTATGTTTCCCGCCCAAACCATACAGGTATTAGCATCTGTTCCAAAGTAAATTACGTTTCCCTTGCAAACCTGACCTAATTCCCGACAGTAGGAGTCATCCCAGTTTAATATCGCGACTCCATCTTTATCCAAACTTTCAACTAATTTCCCTTTTTCCTGTAATATTTCATTTATCCCTCCCAAAAATTCGTTATGCGCATAAGAAATCTTTGTCACAATTGCCGTCTTGGGACGGACAAGCGATAGATAAAAATCCATCTCTCCTTTATATTCAATCCCCATCTCAAGAACTACCCTCTTTACGGAAGGATTAAGTTTCAAAAGAGTAGAGGGAATATTTAAAACCGGATCCAAATTCTGTTTAGTTGCCAGAGTTTTATATTTTTGAGAAAGTACCGCCTGGGAGGCTGCAACACACGTAGTTTTCCCTACAGATCCGGTCACTCCGATAAATCTTTCATCCGGGTACAATTTGGCATATTGTCTAGCCAAATATATCCGCAGTATATGAAATGGTTTTTTCAGTGTCGGGATCTTTGTTTTATAGGGAGTCACTTGATCCCAAATAGGATGCTTCGTAATATCCACAGCAAATATTATACATCAACCCTCTCTATATCTGCTCCAATACTAGTCAATTTCCCTACCACATCCTCATATCCCCTCTCTATAAGCTCCGCTTGATTAATAATGCTTTTTCCTTTTGCTGCAAGCGCCGCCATCACTAAAGCCATGCCTGCTCTAATATCGGGAGTTGCCAAGATTCGCCCCCGTAACCTACTTGGTCCTGAAACAAGAACCCTATGCGGATCACACAGAGTAATCTTGGCTCCCATGGTAATCAACTTATCTGTAAAAAACATCCTACCTTCATACATCCAGTCATGACATAGCGTTACCCCTTTTGCTTGAGTTGCCAAAACTATCGCTACACTCATAAGATCTGTTGGAAACCCGGGCCAAATATTAGTCATAAGCTTTGAAACGGAATGAAGTTTAGACGGATGAACCGTTATTTCATTATCCTGCCTTGTTATCTGAATGCCAAAACTTTTCATAGGCTCTAAGATAGGATCCAGAAACAACTCCCTAATGCCTTGTATCTTAATTTCTCCTCCGGTAATGGCTCCTGCGACAATATAAGTCCCTAACTCTATGTAATCTGCTCCTATCTTAAACCTGGTCCCTCTCAAATTCTCAACCCCGCAAATTACCAAAGTTTCCCCTCCAATCCCTTCTATTTTTGCGCCCATACAGGTAAGCATTTTGCACAAATCTACAATATGCGGTTCTTTAGCGCAATTTCTCAAGATAATGGTTTTTTTACCCAAAACAGAAACCAATATTAAATTTTCTGTTGCAGTAACCGATGCTTCCCTTAAGAAAACTTCACAGTCTTTTTGGTCTTTATTTTGTTCGAAAAACAAACTAAACCTCTGTTCGTTTTTTGTAAGTTTTGCCCCTAATGCTTTGAAACCTTCAAGATGAGTCTCAATACTCCTCCTACCTATAACATCTCCTCCCGGATGATAAAAATTAACCTTTCTTAATCTTCCAAGAAGTGCCCCGACCAAACAGATTGAACCTCTAAGCTTTACCATTAAATCTCCCGGTAAGCTGAACTTTTTGATATCATAAGCTGTAATTTTTATCTCGGAGCCTTTTTGGATTACCCTTACACCTAATTTTTTTAGAATCTCCACTAAAACCTGTGTATCTTTCAAATCGGAAATATTTTCCAGAACAACTTCTTCGCTCGTCAGAAGAGCTGCCGCAAAACATGGGAAAACCGAGTTTTTATTTCCGGAGAGATTAACAGTTCCGGAAAGTTTATGTCCGCCGCAAATTTTGTATTTCATGTAACTTTTGCCTTACCTTTTTAAGGCACGTATCCTAAATAGTGCCGAAATTATTATATGCTTTTTAGGGCTTAAAATTCCGGGACTAATCTCTGCTATTTCAGACTTCAGATCTAATATTTTAATACTTTTGGTGCGGTTTTGCAAAAACCTACTCACAAACAGAGCACCGCCAATTGAACCCGGAACGCCTGCAAAATCTATACTCTCCAAACCTTGGGTATCTAAATATTCCATGAACCGCTTTATACTTACTCCCGAATCGACTTCTACCAATGCCTCATCGACCCCAATGCCATATTTGGTAACTTTGCCCTTGACCGAAACGGTTTGTATATTTTTAGTCCTGTTTTTAATAACCAGACCATCAAAACCTTGATCCGATATCATAATTTTACTCCCCGTTCCAAAGAGTAAAAAAGGCAAATTCAAATCTCTTGCGAGATTAATGATTTTAATAAGCTCTTGGGTAACAAAAACAATAAAAAATAATTTGGCAGGCCCGCCAACTTCTGTGGCAAAATACTGCTTTAAAGGCTCGTTAAATTTGAACCTTTCTTTACCGAAAGAATCAATTAGTAGCTTAAATTTGCTTTCCATCTAAAGCTTTTTTCACCGCTTCAAAATCTGACCAGGGTATTTCTTTTTTACCATCTAAATTCATCGAGTCTTCATGTCCTTTGCCGAAAATCCCAACTATGTCTCCTTTTCTGGCAATTTTATTTATGGCAAATTTTATCGCTTCTTGCCTATCATCTATCACAAAAAAATTTATCCCAATTTTTGCTCCTGCCCTCCTGGTACCTTTAATAATTTGGGTATTTATAACTTCCAATTGCCCCCTGGGATCAACTGCAGTTATTATTACACAGTCAGAAAGCTTTTGAGCGATTTCTCCCATAATGCTTCTTTTCCCAACATCCCTATCCCCCTCGCAACCAATCAGGGAAATCAATCTACCGTCGGTTTGGCAACGCAGAGTATGCAAAACCTGTTGCAGTCCATTTGGAGTATGGGCAAAATCAATAAAGATTTTTATCCCCTTGTTATTTCTTACCTCGTCCATCCTGCCTTTAATCCCTGCAAAATTCTCAAGAGCATTTTTGGCCATAGTTTTATCAATGCCTAAGGCAAAGGCAGAGGCAAAAGAACACAGAGCATTTTCAATATTATAATCCCCGGGAATTTTTAGTTTAAGCATAATTTGCTTCTGATTGAAATCGCCTTCTTCCAAACCAAAAGTAAAACTATCTTCCCCTTTAAATTTTAAATCCTCATTAACAATTTTAAATTTGCAATTCTCAAGTAAGCCTAATTTAGTTTTGGCGTAACTGCCCATACTTTTATGATAATCCAAATGTTCATGGGTAATATTGGTTATAACTCCAACATCAAACTTAATCCCCCAAAACCTGTACTGATCCAAAGCATGCGAAGTTACTTCAAGTATTAAATATTCACTACCTTGATCTTTAGCCTTTTTTGCAAATTTTTGCACCATAAATGGATCAGGGGAGGTAACATGAAAGCCTGTATCATAAACCTTATCTCCGATAACAGCATTAATTGTTGAAACCATTGAAACTTTTTTTCCGGCCGCTTTTAAGATTTGATAAATCATATTGACAGTAGTAGTTTTCCCATCTGTCCCTGTCACCCCAATTACTTTCATTCCCCCAGTAGGGGAGCCATAATAAATATTTGCCAAAATAGCCATTGGCAAATGATAAAAAATATTAATTGTCCGTTGAGACAGAATCTCTTTAATTAATTTCTTCATTGAGCCATATTATATAACAGAAACTTATTCCGAGGGGGCGATGTTGTAATAAATAAAAAGCTGTTTGGCAATTTCAAAGAAAGTGGGGGCTGCTGTTTCCGAACCAAAAATAGAAGACGAAGGCTCATCATATCTAACCAGCATCACAAATTTGGGATTATCTGCCGGCGCAAAACCGACAAAGGAAGCAATAGTTTTATCAGCATCATAATGTCCGGCAACCGGAATCTGGGCAGTACCTGTTTTGCCGGCCACCTTGAAACCTTTAGTTTTAGTAAATCTTGCTTCCCCTTCTTCGACAGCAGCCACCATCATCTCTTTTATAATTTCGGCTGTAGAATCTTTAATTACTTGTCTTATAATCTTTGGTTTTATTTCAAAAGTACTATTTTCATCTTTAATTTCCCTTACTATATGCGATTCCATTAAATTGCCGCCATTGGCTATAGCTGCAACTGCCCGTATCATCTGGATCGGAGTCACAGCAATACCCTGACCAAATGAGGCTGTTGCCAAATCTATTTCCCTCCAGTTATTTTTGGATCTAATCTCCGGAGATGATTCATCCTGCAAATCAATATTCGTAAGCCGACCAAATCCAAAGTTCTCAAGATACGAATAAAATTTATCTAAACCCAACTGCCGTCCGACAAAAACCATCCCGGTATTGTCTGAATGAATAATTACATCTTTCATAGAAGTTTGCGGAAAATACTTGTTATTCCAAGTTCTTATACTAAATCCCCCAACTGAAATTGGTCCGGAGCATATGTCACATTTTGTATCGGGCTTAACCACATCTTCATTTATTGCAGCGGCCATCACCAAAACCTTAAAAGTCGACCCGGGTTCGTATTGATCGGCTACCACAGAATTCTTAAAATACTCCTTTGGGAATGAAAAATACCTTGACGGATCGTAATTAGGAAAGGAGGCTAATGCCAAAATATCTCCGCTTTTAGGATCCATTATCACAACCGAACCAACTCTGGCTCCGTATTTCTCAATTCCTGCTTTCAATTCTTCCTCGGCAATAAATTGCACACTACGGTCAATTGATAAAACCAAATCCTTTCCTTTTTTTGCTTCATTCGTTGAGAAATTCCCGATTAGTATGGGTAAACCCAATGCGTCTTTTTCATGCCTGACTAGCCCGGAAATACCTTTCAATTCTCCATCGTAAAAGCCCTCCAGCCCGAAATAACCTTTTTTTAATCCTTTTTCATCATAGCCTACAAAACCCAAAAGATGGGCAGACGATGAACCTTCAGGGTAAAACCTGGTTGTTCCCTGTTCAAAACCAATCCCGGTAATATTTAGTTCATCAATCTGTTTCTTTTGTTCAACCGAAACATTATTTGCCAACCTAACCCAATAAAGATCCTGCGAGAGTTTATCTATTATATTCTTTGCCGCAGCGTCAATTTCTTCTAAAGACGGGGATAAAATTTTTGCCAGCAAATACGAGTAGTTTAATATCTCATCGGATTTGATGGTTTTTGGTAAACCGTAAAGAGTAAAAGACGGATTCGAGGAAGCAACCGGCGAACCATCGGAGAAAAAAATATTTCCGCGGGTCGCCTCTATTTTTATATCGGTAAAATACTGGAACTCGGCTTGAGACTGTAAAAGAGGAGCCTTAATAATCTGCCAATAAAATAGGCGGAGGATTATTGCAGTTAAAAAAAATAAAAAAAATATTCTGATCCAAAATATTCGCATCAGCGAATATATTGTATACTTTCAGGGGCAGAAAAACCAAGTTCAGCGGATTTGCTGGATATGTTTTGAAGAGATTTGTTTTTCGCTATTTCATTTTCCAACATCTGATTTTCCGTATTTAGAGTTATTGTCAAATCCGATAACTTTTTTAACTTATCTCCATATGTCACTATATTATTACTGACCCAAATCTCAACCAACATAAGTATGAAGATCCCCGACAAAGCTAAACCTATATATTTTTTGGGGAAGCCCTTATTTGATTCCTCCGGCTCAAATTTTTGTATTATAGTCATATTCTAAATATTCTCATCTTGGCCGATCTGGATCTCGGATTTTGGGCAATTTCACTATCTTCAGGCACTACCGGTTTCTTGGTCAAAGTCTCTCCTAATCCTTCAAGCTGCCATTTTTTAAAAGTATTTTTAACTATCCTGTCTTCCAATGAATGAAAGCTAATAACAACTATCCTGCCATCTCTTTCGATTAAATTTTTAACTCTATCAAGTCCCTCCTTTAGTGCACCCAATTCATCATTAACCGCCATCCTTAAGGCTTGAAAAATCCGGGTAGCGGGATGAATTTTCTCCCTTCTGTATCCCACTACTTTCTCAACAATATTAGCCAAATCTTTTGTTGTCTCTATTTCACGGGCGCCAACCAAAGCATCAGCCAAGCGCCAAGAATATTTTTCTTCACCCAAGCCATGAAATAATTCATAAAGCTCCTTTCTTGTAAGTACTCGCAACAAATCCAAAGCTTTAACTGCTAATTTTGGATCCATTCGCATATCCAAGGGGCCAACTTTTCCAAAAGAAAAACCCCTTTCCGGGGTTTCCAGCTGCAGACTTGAAACCCCAAGATCAAAAATTACACCTGCGAATCTTTGATCTACAGTTTCCGTCTGATCTCTAAAATTACCTAAAATTAACTTATACTTACTCTTACTTATTCCTTCTTCCTCAAACCTTTTTTTCACTCTTTCCAAAGCCTCAGGATCAATATCTATCCCTACAATATTCCCACCCAGTTTTAAAATCCCCAAACTATGACCGCCATCGCCTAAAGTACAATCTAAGTACCACTTTCCCTTTTCTACATCCAAAGCTTCTACTACTTCCTTAAGAAGAACGGACCTGTGATATCCTTCCAAGTTTTACCTCCACTTCCTTAATATGCTTTTTCCAAAGTTTTGTATCCCAGATCTCAAAATGATCACCGGCCCCGATTACTGTAACTTCATTCCTAACGCTAGCAAAATCAAGCAGGGCGGACGGTATGATAATTCGACCTTGAGCGTCCAACTCCACCGGTTCGCTGCTACTAAATAGGTATCTGCGCATATACCTGGCCCGTTCTTCTGTTGCTGGTATTTCAAGCTGCTTTTTAGCCGTACCTTCAAAATCTTTTAAATCAAACCCCCAAATGCATTTTTCAAAGCCTCTTGTTAATATAACTACCTTATCTGTAAGTTCTTCCCTAAATTTGTAAGGCAAGACAATCCTGCCACGGCCAGTAAATTTAACCTGATATTCGCCCAAAAACATGAGGACATCCTCTTTCTGGGCAGAATATTAACCATTTTTCACCATCTATAACCATTCTCCGCCATTTTACACACACTTGTCAAGCCCCAAAACTCTTTGAGTAATCCAACATGAAATCGCAATGTAAGGAAATAAAAAACTTACTTTTAGGGTTAATTAAGCTGCTCTCTTAAGACATCTTGAGGGAGGCCGGACGTACATTCTCAATGAAACTCCGTAACTCTTCATGAGCAATCGCTACCACTTCACTTTTTGATTGTCCCGGCCAAGGAATAATAGATCTCGTTCCAAGAAAAGCTATTACATGCTCATAATGCTGATCAAGATAACCACCCACTCCCCTTAGCTTTCCTTCTCGCATTGCTTCAGGTAATCCAATTAGATCTTTAAAGATTTGTTCAGCTTCACTAACTCCCGGAATTCGTTCAACTTTTTCCGTTATAGCCGGCGGTAAACCTGGTTTTCTTTCTAACATGCTGGTAGTATATCTAAATAATTTTGATTTGTCAAACTATGAGATGAAAAAAGTTATTTTTGATTAATTAATACTGTAAATATGCCGGAGCCGGAGGATTTGGCAGAAAGTTTAGATCCATCAATTTTAGCGTCAAGCTCTTGCCACTCTGACCCATTATACTGGTAAAGTTCTGCATCTGTAGGAGGATTTTCTGCAAGTTCCAGACTGACTGACCCGCTATCTAATTGCTTTGTAATAATAGTATTGAGAGCATAAACCTTACCCAAAACTTGTTTTCCGGAAGGTAGTTTTGGTACCCCTGTCAAATCGTTAATTATAGTAAAGCCAATATTAGATAATGCCTGCCTGTCACCATCAACTTTATAAACCAAATGCCCATCACCGGAAGTTAAATTGCCTAGAGCTATATCAGGTTCTTGCAGATGCCATTGAGTACTCATCCTGTAAGCCTTATCGCCTTTTTTAATATGCAAGGTGAGTGTACCGTTTTCCACTCCTTTATCGTATTTGCAAACATTTTTACTGCAAGTTCCAAACAAAATCTCCTGTTCATACTCCCCTTTTTTCTCTTTGGTATCAATCGTTCCCATCACTCCTCTGTCAATTGAACCCGAAACATTTTCACCATCTTCATCCTCTGAAATTTTGGTGCCGGCAACTTTAATTTCATCGGGAGTACTAGTATATGCCAACTCGTAGGAAATACTATCATAAGATCCTGTTCTTTTAAGAATTAGGATCAAAGCATTACCGTCCCTTCTTGGGAAAAGCTCTGCATAAGGCCCTTCCGGATCAAAAGCAAGATCCACTTCTTCAACAAGCCCTTGAGGTTTAGAGGTAATTTTTCCAAAAGCGACCACCCCGCCTACTCCCAATATAATAAGGGCTAGTATTAGAATAAAAGTAGTTTTATGAGTTTTAAAAAGATTAATAAATTTTGCCATTTAAATATTCCTTTAGTCCGGAAATTTTTATCCTATCCTGCTTTGTTGTATTTCTATCTCTAACAGTCACAGCTTCATCTTCCAAACTCTTAAAATCAACGGTTATACAGAAAGGCGTTCCAATTTCGTCCTGGGAGGCATATCTGCCGCCGATATTACCCCGATCATCCCAAGCTACCATCAAACAACTTTTTAGGTCAAGATAAATTTTGCGGGCCGTCTTCACCAGTTCCGGTTTATTGGCAAGGAGAGGAAATACGGCGGCTTTGATGGGTGCGAGTTTCGGATGCAGTCTTAAATAAATCCGATTATCTTCTTGCTTATAAGCATCACTTAAGAAAAACAGTAAAGACCTGTCAACTCCGGCTGACGATTCAATATCCCAAGGCAAATATTCCGCGCCTTCCAAATCTTTAAATTTCATATTTTGTCCCGAAAACTCTTCATGGCGGCTCAAATCCCAATCGCCTCGATGGTGAATTCCCATAAACTCCGACCAACCCCAGGGAGCTTGATATTCAATATCTACTGCTTCCCTGGCATAATGAGCTTTTTCTTCGTGATTTTTAAACCTTAAATTTTCCTTACTGATCCCTAAGCCGGTATACCAATCCATCCAAAAGCTTTTCCAATATTCAAACCATTTTTCTCCAACTTTTTCTTCCGGTTTAATAAAATATTGGATTTCCATTTGTTCGAACTCGCGGGAGCGGAAAGTAAAATTCCCCGGGGTTATTTCATTACGGAAAGCCTTACCGATTTGGGCAATGCCAAAAGGCAATTTAATTCTTGTGGAATCCAAAACGTTTTTGAAATTAACATGAACCCCTTGAGTAATTTCACCTCTAAGAAAAATTTGCGATTGCTTTTCTTCCAAAACTCCTAAATAAGCTTTTACCAGCAGATTAAACTTTTGAGGATCTGTCCAGGTCGCCTGACCTTTGTGAGATTTATCGTGTTCTTTTATTTGGTCAAGATTATCTGCTCTAAATCTTTCATGACAAACTTTACACTCAACCAAAGGATCAACAAAAGCTTCCAGATGCCCGGATGCTTCCCAAACTTTAGGATTCATCATGACGGCACTATCTATACCGATGACATCCTCACGAAGTTGTACGACATCCTGCCACCACTGATTTTTGATATTTCTTTTAAGTTCTGCTCCCAAAGGGCCGTAATCCCAAGTTCCGGAAAGTCCCCCATAGATTTCCGAACCGGGATAAATAAATCCTCTTCTTTTGCAAAGTGCCACAATTTTATCCATTAGATTATCATTCATAATCTTTTAAATAGTTGTCTACTTTTAAGTCTCCCCTCTATTACTCTTTCTACATGATACCGTAACAGCTGTTCAAGTTCCATAGCCTCTTTTTTACTTATTTCTAATTTCTCAACCTCATCCCAAGACAATAATTCTAATTTTTTAAGTAACCCCTCAAAACTTACAAAACCCAAATTGCTTAATATTTTCGCCTCAAATGCCCTAACTAAAATTTGTCTTGGATTTTTGGATAGTCTTTGCAATACATTTACCAAATGTTCATATAACTTGGGATTTTCCTGATTTTCTGCTGTTAGTTTGTCTACCAGTTCAATAATATGAAAAGCATAAGTTGACAGCGTTAAATCTTCTTTTAATTTTTGGTAAATTTGAATACTTTCAGCTTCGGTTAAAATTAAAAAACTTTTTGCCTGGTGCAAATACATGGAAACCCGGTTTAGCAGTTCAATGCTACCTGCCCTTCTAGAAGTAATACGCCTTACTCCTTTTGCCAAAACGGAAATTTTCCCCTTTGATTTTGAAAATACAGTTAGAATCCTGTCCGCTTCTCCCAAATTTCTTCTTTTTAAAATTATCCCTTCAACCTTGAACCCTTGCATGAAGTTATAGCTACAGCGAAAAACTGAACTCTCTATCAGTTTCCAAATTAAAGTTAGCTACCTCCCTACCTTTTAGTTTAATTTTATGATGAAAATCTTTTGCTCCCGGTTGTTTTTGAATCAGCAGTTTATATTGATCTTTGGGTGTGTAGGGAACAGTATATTCTATTTCCAGCTTTCGGCTATTTTGCGGCCTCACTTGGATAAATGCCTCAAAAACCGTTTTCCCCAAATCCTCTATAGTGGTAACCTCGCTTTCTGAACCTTTGGAAGATATTAGTTTACTTCCCTTTGGCACATAGAATCTGACATAATCCCGATTTATCCCGTTTAACCAAATCCCAAAAGGCTGATCGTTTTTATACTCAATGGTAATCTTCTTTTTAAAAGAACCGTCTTTTTGAATATTAATTTCCTGATTAACAGTTTGATCTACATAAAGATTGGATTTTCCGCCGGCAAAGTTTGAATCATTAATATGCAAATAATCTCCCTCAAAACCCCTAATCTCTCCTGTCCAATCAAGGACGGATAAAGCTTTTTGGCTGCCTTGATCATGCATGTAAAACATGATGTGTTTATGGTTGGCCATCCGGGCAATTGATTCAATCAGAGCAGGCATCTTTTCCACATCTGCCCCAAGTGATTTTGCCAAAATTTGCTGCATCAAAACTCCCAGTATTGCTTTTCTATCTTTTTCCCCTTTTGCGGCAATCTCCGCATAAGATTCCAGCTCGTAGATAATATTTGGACAATTACACCTTTTGTCAACTTTAGCAGAATACTCAGTACCGAATATGTCAATCGGCCCGGTCACTTCTATCATACTTTCCACTGCTTGTGTATCTATATAAATGATACCGTCAAACGGCAAACCCTCCCCCAGAAGCTGATACATCCTTTCAAATTCACGGGCTGCGGTTGGAACATCGGGTGAAATATTTGAATCTCTCATGCTCCAGGCGGTCCTTGGTTTACCGGAAACTTCAGGCAGGTATTTTACGATTGGCCCGGGAGGAGTTAAGGGGCAAATTTTGGTTAAACAGACGTTAAGGAGTTTTTCATCCAGCCGGTAGATATCATCAGAGGTTGTTGCGGAAACCTGGCCACGGTTTATGGTGATCGTTGCAAAAGCCGTTAAAAATCCTCCGGTTGGCCTAATTTCTTTATCGTTTTGGAAAAGCAATAAATAATTTTTAGGCTGGTCTACCCCTAAAAGTTGCGGTATTGCTGCCAATGCCTCCTTGCCTTCTTTTGCTGCCACGCCCGATCCCAAGATGAAATTCTTCACCACTTCCAAATCTTTTCTTAAACTTACCGTGCCAATTCTTTCCGGATATTTATTGGTATCAATATTTTTGACTGAATTTGCCGCCTTTGCTAAATTACCTTCAATCTTAGATAAGTACGGCAAAGCATTATTAAGAATATTTACCGCTTGTGTTACCCTATCCGGGCCGCTTTTTGGATGTCCATCAAAACCCATTTCTATTTTGGCCGGCGAAATACTTGTAAGAATAGTGTCTAAGGCCACGAATTCTTCCACCCCGGCGTTGGTAAAACCTTTGATGTCCGAGTAATACCCGCCTAATATCGGTATAATTCTTAGCCAAAACAAGAAGCTTAAAGAAATATTAGCTCCCTGCAAACTATTTTTGGTGGAAATAACTTCATTTTGTAAACTATCAAATTGCTGCTCTTTGTATGCGGCAATTACGGCTTTTCCATGAGAGGCAGCTCCTTTAAATCCCAAGAAAGCAAAAATAGACGGAATAACTAGAGCAATAGCAACAACCACGAAAATCACTAGTAGTCTTCTGCGGGAAGTGTTTTGTTTTCTATTTAATCTTTTAAGCATTAGACGGCTCCTCTTCCCGATAAAACTGCCGGAACAGTTTTTAAGATAAGCCAAAAATCATAAAAGATCGATCTTTTTTTAACATACATGGCATCCATTTTTACTCTTTTGTCAAAATTTATTTCCGACCTACCGGTAACCTGCCAAACTCCTGTTAAGCCGGGCTTACCTGATAAAATAACTTTAACATATTTCCTGGAGGCCGGATAGTTTTTTTGCTGTTCCTCAAGTTCATAAGGGTAATAAGCCCGTGGGCCTACCAAACTCATCTCTCCCTTTAAAATATTAAGAGATTGGGGAAGTTCGTCAATCGAGTATTTTCTGATAAATTTGCCTACTCTGGTCACCCTGGGATCATTGAATATTTTATAGCCGTGTCTCTTATATTCTTCCATTAGATCGGGATTTTTTTCCAAAATCTCATGGGCATTTTGCACCATTGAACGAAACTTATAAATTCTGAACAATTTGCCGTTCTTACCCGCCCTCATTGGAGTATCGGCAAATATTGGTCCGGGCGAATCAATCGAAATTGCCAAAGCAACCAGTAATAAAAGCGGAGACAAAAAGATTAGTCCTAACAAGGACCCGATAATATCTATAAATCTTTTCAAAAAATCATAAATCATTGACTACCTCCTTAAAATTTTTTATGAAATCCTCTTTACTAAAGCGGGAGGCATTTTCACTACAATCACCAGGATCTATTTTAACTTTGTCAAGCTTAATTATAGCATCTGTTAAACTTACCACATTCTGTTGGGGAAAAAATATGCCTGTCTTATTTGGGATTACTGTTTCCAATGAGCCACCCTCGGCATAAGCAATTACAGGTTTACCTAAAGCTTGAGCCTCCAAACCAGCCAACCCAAAATCCTCAATACCGGGAACAATTAAAGCCTTACATCCTGCCAAGACTTGCAATACCATTCCCTCATCTAATCTACCGTCAATTATTTTAAGCGGGAAACCTAATTTTCTACACGCTGCCTTAGCCAAATCAAACCTTTTGTATTTGTTCGGTCTGCCCATCACTACAAAATAACCACCATCAAAACTTTCAATACCTTTAAACCTCTCCAAATCAACGAACGGGTAAACTACCTTTGCATCCATACCGTAAACTTTTTTAATTCTCTTCTTTGCATTCTCTGACCCTGCTAAAAATAAATCCACCCTCCGGGCGGAGATACTATCATATATTCTTAATTTCGATAATAGGCTTTCCGCAAAACCGTAATTTTTTTCTCCGGAAAAATGCCATAAAAATCTCGGCGGAGTATGACAGTAACAAATGTGTTTAGTTTCAGGTTTCGTAATGATACTTTTTGCAAACCGGGTAGTATGGGAGATTACCAAATCAAACATAGAAAAATCAAACTGCTCAAATGCAATAGGATATAAAGGTAATAATGCCTTATACAAAGATCTCCAGCCGGGAATTTTCTGCAAAAAAGAAGTTATTATTTTTTTGGAACCAAATACTTTTGAAAGCAAAAAATTATTATTGTCAAAAACGGAAGTATAAATGGGGGCATCGGGATAAATTTCCGAAAGCCCCAACAAAACTCTTTCCGCCCCTCCCCATTGGACTAAATCATCATGTACTATCGCTACACGCATTGCCGGTATACCTCCAAAGTTTTTTGGGCTAATGTTTTCCAGCTGAAACTTTTGTGTCTTTTTAGCCCTTTTTCTATTAGTCTAAGCCGTAATTTTTCATCGTCCAATATTTCGGAAATCTTTTCTACCATATTATTTGTATCAAACGGATCAAAATACAAACATGCATCTCGTCCTATCTCCGGCAGGCTTCCGGCGTTTGAAGAAACCACCGGACACCCGCAAGCCATAGCTTCCAAGATTGGTATACCAAATCCTTCTTCAAAAGAAGGCAGAACAAATGCGGCGGCATTTCTATACATAGCAACTAATTCCTCATCGGAAATCTTGCCTGTATAAATAATATCCTGATAACTGTATTCCTTTTTAATCTTCTGCCAAAAATAATGATCAGCTCCTGCCAAAACCAGTTTTAGAGTTTTGTATTTTTCCTTTAATATAAGATAAGCTTTTATTAATCCTTCTACATTTTTATGAGGGTGTGCATTGCCTACATAAAAAATGAACGGAAAATCGAATTTTTTTGTAGCCTTGGTTCCGGGAAGTCTATCATCAACTGCCTCCGGCGTTACAACAATTTTTTCTCCGCTTATCTTCCAATTTTCAGTTAGTTGCCCTTTCACAAAATTAGAAGGCACTAAAATTTTCGAAGATTTACTTAAAGCATTTTTTAACACAATCTTGTATCCCGCTTGTTTAATTTTATAAATAATCGGTCCATGAGTTGTTGCCCTCTCCATAGAAAAATGCTGGTGGATTAAATCATGGATAGTAACTACAAATTTTCCATTGTAAAAAAACGGCACATTAAAATGAGGAAAGTGCACCAGGTTGGGTTTGACTGAATCAAGCATCTGCGGCAGTCTAATTTGTTCCTTCACTCCATACCAGGGGAAATCTGCCAAAATCTTATGGAAATTATTCTGATACTTAAGGCTATTGAAATCTTCTTTGCAGTGAAGAATAAAATACTCATTTTCTTTATCAAGTATTTGCAGATGAGTTATAAGATTTCTGATGTACCTACCTATTCCCGACTGCTGATACATCCGGCCGTCTATTACTATCCTTAAGGGATTTATCATTTTTTACCTAAATCCTCATAAATTGCACTTAATTTTTTGGCAATCGGATCCCAGTCGTATTTTTCTCTTACCATTTTCTTGGCATTTTCCGCAATGCGTTGATATTTTTTTTGATCGGTAAGTAAATCAATCGCTGCTTGGGCAATGTCTGCCGGATCATCCTGTATGATAACCTCTACTCCATCCTGGGCCTCTGTTCCTCTAATACCTATGGATGTAGTTACTACCGGAAGTCCGGAAGCAAATGCTTCAAAGTTTTTATACCTGGTTCCTCCTCCCCCATAAATCGGAGCAACTAAAAGTGAAGCTTTTTGGTAAACCTCTCTTACGTCATCCACTTCTAAAATCCGTATATCGGAAGAAGTGAAATTCGAAAAAAAAGATTTAGCTTCTTTGCCAACTATCCAAAGTTTAGCTTCCGACAGTCCCATCTTGATTTTCGGCCAGACTTTTTTTATTAACACGTCTACCGCTTCCCTATTCTGCAGCCAAGTGAAATTTCCTAAATAAAGTATGATGGGATTAACAGACCTAGACGCAATAGAACGACCGAAAAATTTACTATCCACCCCATTAGGTACAATATCAACGTCAAGTTCGTTTGTCTCACTCAGCATTGTCTTTTTATCCTCCTCCGACATTGCCACCACTCTTTTTGCTATCTTCCAATATTTCAGCTCCCAATACTTCATTTTCACCACATCAATATACAAGAACGGTTTGATCAAAGGTAAATTAAATCCATCTACAAAGTGTTTGTAAACTAAATATTCTATGGTCTGCTCCACCAAAAGAATCGGGATGGAAGTTTTGGGAATATGAGGCATTACATAAAAAGTCTCGGCATGGATTAAATCAAATTTTTCCTCTCTTAATTTATCTGCAATTGCATCCTTCTCGCCTTTAGCCCAATTTCTTATGACCAAAAACGGATAAAAACTGAACCCTGTCCGGAGTATATTGCCGGCAGTCCAGGGTTTTTCAGACCTTGGGAAAACCTGTACTTCTTTGCAATATTTTTGAAGTTCACCGACATATTTCCTTTCAGTATTACTCTTGACTAAACAGAACAGGGTGATTTCATGCCCCAAAGACGCAAGTCTTTTTATTAAGTTGTATGAACGGGTTTGACCTCCTGTGAGAAGAGGGTAAGGGAGGTATGGTGTCAACATTAAAAGTTTCATAAGGGAATTTTTGGTTTCGTCAAATCTGCAATCACAAAGTCTTCTGTATCTTCCAAAACTTCAAAATGTTCCATCACCCATTTAGTCCTATCATCTTTTACGGTAGATACATAACTTGTAACCCCATAATCAGTTACTAGTTCCACAAGTGGCAGCATTTCGGCAGCAAACCCAGGACGGTTTGTTTGATACAAAAAGGCAGTGTCGCCATTATACGGTGCTAAAACTACCGCCCGTTTTGGTAATATTTGGTCGGCCCTTTTGCCGGCTTCAACGATGGCGGGATTATTCACTTTATAAAATTCTTTGACAACTTTGTAGCCAAAATAGAAGGACAAGGGGAATAAAAGCAAAACCAGTAGTATGGTCCAAATTCTTGGTAAAAAGGCGGCGTTCCCCTTCAAGAGCCGGATAAAACCTAAAGAGAAAAAAATACTGGCTACCGGCACAAAAAGTATTTGGTAGTAATTATGCCTGACATTACCTGTTGCAAAAACTGCCATGAATAATAAAGAAGACAAAGCCCAAAAATGTAAGAAGTAATTCCCATTTTTTGGTCTACTGATAAATCCAACGAGGAACAGTACTAATCCTGTTGCGCCCAAAATTTCCCGTCCCATTCTTTCTGATATTATCCACCACCAAAATGCCGGCCTAAACCGAATCCCATCACCATTAAGTAACCAATTAGCTGCCGGAATCCCTTGGGGTTGTTGAAATATCCAAAGTCTCCATAAAGCAAACGGCAGTAAAGCAATTGCCGTCAAAAGTATAAACTTAATCCAGAATCTTTTCTCGCCTCGTTTGAAAACCGGATAAAGTAACGGCAAAAAGAAAAAAATTGCCCATGGCTTGATTAAAAATGCTATAACGGAAAAAATAAATCCTAAAACCGCATGTAAGTTTCTATTACTTTCTATCCATTTGTCCATAAAATAAATCATCCCTAAAGCAAAGAAAACAAAAGTCGCCTCAGGCAATGTGGTCCTTGAGAAAAAAACATTAAAAGGTAATAAGGCAAAAGTAAAGGCCGTTACAAATCCCGCAAAAATACCTGCATATTTTTTAGCTATAAAGAATATTAATGCTATTGAACCTAAAGAAAAAATTACGGAAACAAGACGGTGATATACTTCGTTAATCCCAAAGAAAACATATAAAGGATAAACCGCGATATTATAAACTGGAAACTCAACAAACCGGAACCTGGCAGGATTTATAATAGGATTTTCCGCCACTCCCGACATATCATCATATTTTGGGAAAAATGGGTTAAATCCCTCTTTGATAAAATTTCTTGTCACTGCCGCAGTATCAGCCTGCCGCCATGAATGCCAATCGGCAATGGGCGAGTCAATTCTGTAAAGTCTTACCAAAAGACCAAAGAAAATTATAATTAGTAGCCAAAAATATTGGTTTAAGATCGTCAGATCGCAAGCTTTGCTTACAAATACTTTAAATATTTTCATTCCTTAAACTTTAAAGCAGCCAAATTAAGTCCCAGTATCATCCAAAAAAGAGATGCCACTTTGGAAGCCTCAAATACATCAATAAATAGACCGTTTACCAAAAATGCAAAAAGCATAGCTAAAACCCCTGCTGAAAAATATCTCACCAGCCTACTGTCGTACCTGCTTGCATTAAATATCCTTTTCCCCACCTCAGTTAAAATTAAAAATAACGAGAGCGTTCCCAATATTCCCACTTCTCCTAAAGAACGCAAGAAATCGTTATCTGTTGCTATGTCTAAAGAAGCATAGCCTGTACCGAGAAGCGGATTTTTTACAAAAGCTCTGATGGCTCTTGGCCATTCAATGTTATATCTGATTGCAAAAGATCTATAAACACCAAGTTGAGTGGTATCAATAGGCTCTCCCGGAGTAATATCCGTTGCTGTTTGCCCCGAGGGAGAAGCAAAAGAAGATGAAGATGCAGACTCACTTGAGGTCTTAATTGCCAGTGTCGGAATATTTAATTTGCTCCTTACCTGCTGGTCTTGCGTTTGACTTACGTATCTTTGTCCTCCTGAAAAAAGGTTCACAGTCGCTGTTGAAATCAACCTATCACGAAGTTGCGAGGGGTAAATTAAAATTACAACGGCCGCGATAAAAATCAGTAAAATAAATTTTGTTTTCCTCGAAAAAAGAAGGGCTAAAACCACTCCGGCAAATGCGGCAACAAAAGATATTCTTGCGGCTGTCATAATTAAGACCAAAAGAGACAAACCCCCAAGAGCTAAAATTATCAATTTCATCTTTTTAGAAACAGCGAAAAAAAGAGCAGAAAGTACGGTCAATGCCATTACCAAATATACGGCCAAGTCATAATGTCCGGCAAAAGTAGAATTTGCTCTGGCTCCCGGAGTCAATCTCAAAATTAGACCTTTTGAAAATTCGGAATTAGTCGTAGATATAACAGGTAAATCTAGAAACTGTTGACCTAGGGCATACAAATTCACTGAGACTACTGTTAAAGCTAAAAAGACTAGGACCCAAACAAACTGTTTTTTGCTTTTTACCACACTTGCTACAACCGGCAGTAATAAAATAAATTCAACCCTTCTTAAGAAGTGCAGGATGCTGATATGAGGAGTTACAGTATGAGTTAAAAAAACCGCAGAAAATGTAGAAACAAACCCAATAAAGAAAAATAGCAGCAAGCTTAGGCTTAATTTATCTTTTAGAAAACTCCTAACTTGATTCGAAATTACCAAATAAATCACCCAAAGCCCCAAAGTTAGGCCAATAATCAAATCCTCAATTCTTATGGCGACAAAAGTGCCGGTAATGTTAATTAGCGGAAATTTTGGGTATAGAGGGATAAACACGAAAAGAAACAAAACCAAATAGAATAATATTTTTTCTAAAGTTGAGATGAATTTTTTCATATTTCAAACAATAATTTTCTTTCCCAATTTGAAAAGCCAATAAATTGAAGTTACTACTCCTAACCAAACTAAAAATTTTGTAAACTTCGAGGACGGATAAAAACGTAGCGTCGTCTTTGTATAAAAGCTCCTGTTCTCAACTTCAAATTTGCTAGATCCCCAGAATTTTGGTTCGAAATTTTCGTAAAACGGTTCAAAGCCATTAACATAGAATGAATCTCTTAAGGGATAAACAAATTCCTCGAAGTATGTAGAATCCGTATGTTTTTTTATGGCAGTCCAAGAATATTCGGGAGGGTGGTTTAGTCTAATCGGAGGAAAAGGCAGGAAAGTTTTTTGCCAATAATTTGATTTGTAAAATGAGGTAACAAATTGCCTGTAATTATCCGAAAAATAACCTGCGACATTGGGGATTTCAACCGTGTCACCCGAAAGCGTAGATTTTATAGAGGAGGGGAGTGGCTTAAAATCGGAAATTTTACCGGGTCCAGGCCAAAGCATGTAAATTAAAAGTAAAAGTGAAAAAATAATGAATAGTTTTTTCATTAATGCTATTGGAACAGCCTTGCCCTGCCTAATTTATAATGAAGGTCCTTTATTTTCCTCTCCCCTATTGCTTCAGCAGGCACACCTCCAACTATCGCATACTGGGAAACATCTTTTGTAACAACCGCCCCAGCGGCAATTATCGCTCCTTTCCCTATTTTTACCCCGGGCAGAATAATCGCCCTCGGACCTATGAAAACATAATCCCCTACTTCAACAGAAGCGGATATTGCATGGAAATCTTCGGAATTTATATCGTGTTCACTGTTATAGATCATTACACCCGAAGCAATATCCACATGATTACCGATAATAAGTTTATCCCTGCCGTCCAAAAAAGCATTATCGCCAATAATTGTCCCCTCGCCAATGACAATATTGGGAAGGTAATAAAAACGGGCTCCAACATGAATTCTTGATCCTTTTCCAATCCTTATTCCAGCCAGGCTGTACATAAATAAACGGAAGTAGTGACAAGGTATCAATCCTGCCCAAGTTAAAAGCATCAATTCAAAATCCAATATCCAGTTAAAGACCCTGTTTACGGCTTTTTTGGAAGCCTCTTGTGTACTTAATGGTTTTCCCATCCTGTCCTGAAATAGAGCCATATATAAGTTAATTATATGGGGAAAGACTAGTATAAGCAAACCCTATGTGTAATATTTCCTAAGTAAGGCCATTGCCAAAATTTCAACACAGTTATAAATAGGCAAGGAATATCTCTTTGGAAAAACTAAAGGCAACTCTGTACACCCTAAAATAATTCCTTGCGCCCCTTCCTTTTTTAAAGAGTTTGCG
>Ga0180007_10001809_pt1 | contig 27095 bp, 25 predicted proteins | sample MM_PC_MetaG_FD_121122 | JGI IMG/M metagenome (GOLD analysis project Ga0180007, IMG submission 121122) | Groundwater microbial communities from the Aspo Hard Rock Laboratory (HRL) deep subsurface site, Sweden - MM_PC_MetaG | ecosystem: Environmental > Aquatic > Deep subsurface > Groundwater... | reverse complement strand
TGAGTCTATCTCTTCTTTGAACTCATCCGGGGTAGTGTCTGGATGCCGGAAATAGAAAAAGGCCCGGGCTTCCATATCTGGATTTCTCAGAACGCCGTACTGGATTTCCATTTCCGTGATGCTGCGGCGTTCATCAAGATCATCCTTGACCCACGGAAAATCCTCTGCAATGGCTTTGTGTTTCTCATACTCGGATGGTTCCGGTATCCAGCCATATCGTTCGCCCAAAAGTCCTATAAAATAGGGCCTGCACCGGTCAATTTCTCTCAGACAGATATCAATTACCTTTCCCTGCTGGGCCTGTTCTTCGGTCACTCCCCATCTGAGATCCACCTCATTCAACTCAACGCCCCGAGCCTGACATATTTTGCGTAGCTTGGGAAACACCTCTTTAACCAGATGGTCCCTCTCGGTCATCATGTCTCTAAACGTAGAAGAGACAAAAATTCGAATCTCTCGGTTTTTTTCGGCGGCGTTCAGATTGATCAAGCTCAACTCCTATTTTTCGACATTACATGTTTTATTGTTAGCGTGCGGCATTATCAATATCAAGTAACCCGAACATAGCTATTTCCGTCATGACTCTAAAATTTTTATGGGTATGCATGATATCAATTTTAAGAATCACACTGTAGTCAGAAAATCATGACATTGGTCAAGTCCTAAATAATGAGATTAACAATATTATCTGCAACGGTGTAGTATTGGACGAGCACTCGTCGAGTGCCCGTCCAGACGTTATGTCTTTGACTTTTTCAAAGCCATGCGTTGATTTTTTTAGAATTCGTCAATTCTCAATTAAAAATTTTGACGCTTTCACTTTGAATTCATGGGGCATACGACAGATTTTATGATTATTATCCACAAATACCAGTTTTTGTTTTCCTACGGCATGAAGTTCCATGGTTTTTTCAGAGTAAAAGCTAAATAATAAGTCCACACTGGCTTTGCCCATTTCTAAGACCTGCAATTTGACAAGAATTTTATCTGTAAGAAAAAAATCTTTGTAATAGCTGCATTCTGCCGAACGTGTAACGACCAGAAGGCCATTGCTGAAACTTGAAAACCCATCGTCAATAGATTCATGAAACCATATTTCTCTCGCGATGCCCTGGAGTTTGAAATAGTTTGAAAAGTAAACATTCTGAAGAAGGTTAGTATCACCGACAGTAACAGTTGATTTGTATTCGAATATTTCACCCATGTTTGATCCTTATTTATTTAAGTATTAATCATCCATACGTCCGATTTACGTCGGTTCGTACAACGTTCAAATCGCGAGCAAATCATTGGCTTCACAATCAGCCACTACTGGATTCTTCAATCTCTGCAGCCAAAACTTTTAATTTCATCAATCTCATGCGTCTGTATTCATACCCTCCATTAATTCTCCTCCTGTTGTGGGTAAATGTTAACGATGAGAGTAATTACATGGAATGTGCCAAGGTTGGATTTATTTTATAAATCTCTGTAATTAATTGTTAAATGATTTTATTCAAATATAAAAACTGCGAATGGGCCTGAAAATATAATTTTTTTTATTTCCAAAAATAAGAAATCATATTTTAATGAGAGATATTGTCTTGGACAAGATATAGCTGTGGGGTTGTTGAAAGTCACATTCAATTGAATATGTGATTTGGGATGATAATCATGAAAAAATAACGGACTTGAATTTATTAAACGCTCTTTTAAAAGCGGAGATACGTCCTTGGGAGTTGATGGGTTTGAGATGACCGTAAACAGCATTCAATATCTCGTAAACGCTCACGATACATGGGCTAAGCAAATACCATAAGGCTATTTTATACAAAATCCAAGATTTCAAATCGATCACTTTAAAAATTGGAGTAATTACTATTAATTTAAAAATATTTATAGCGTTTAAAAATTTTTTAAACGGACAGTAGTAGATTTTAGGGGAAATTAAATTCATGGCCACAGAGATGTTTAATGAAAAAGAAAAGACGGACGTACACTCAGAAATTCAAAGAAAAAGCTGTAAAGCTTCTAATGGCCTAAGGGCATCAGCTTACTGAAGCATTCAGGAATCTGAGAATCCATGACGAAGGAAGACATAATGAACGCCTTTATTTGGGCAATTGTGTTCTTTTTTTGTTGTACGTGTTTATGTATTGAGTGATGGTATCGAAAAGAGGTCCTTTTTCAGGAAAAATACCTTTTGATGCTGCAGATAAAAACCGTTTAACAGACCGATCAACAATTAGGTTAGACGCTTTCAGTGCACCCTGACGTGCTTCAATAAGTTGAAGATGTATCAGAACATCCTTCCGATCTTCATTGCTGAATCCGAAAATTCTTTGCACATCTGTAACAAGACGTTCACCGGCCTCACGGTCTTCACCGAAAACATGCTCTAAAATGGCACAGGCCTGGATGGTTTGTTCATGGACAATCCGGGACAAAGGATGAGAAAGACGGTATGGATCCACGTTGCCGGGCATAAGATCATCCTTGGAGATTATTGTATTTTCGTTCACAATATCCAATAGAGTCAAGGTATGGACCGCCCCGGATTTTTCCAGACACGCGAGCCTTTTACCTGAAAACACAGCCGTTACTTGACCGTTGATCCACTGAAACGGGATTTGCGAATGAAGACAACAGCCCAGAGGCCCCTGAGAAGCATAGAGATTTTCATAAGCATTGTTGGGTAACAGATCCATGAATATCTTTGGATGATTCTTATAGATTTCATCCAGATCGTGTTCGGTTCCGTTATTGAGGTCGTTTACATCCCAACTTCGTAAACGGCCGCCATGGTTGAGGGCATAGATTCTGTTTTGATCAAAGCATAGAGCCACAACAGCTTCTGGTTCATCATAAACTTGCACTTTTAAACGATTTTGCCCTGTTTCCAAATCCCATATATGAATACTGCCATCACGTAAACCGACACCAGCTTTCCCATGGCTACCGAAGGCACCACACTCGATCCAGTCGGTCAATCCTTGAACAAGATAACGGATCTCGAGCTTTTCCGTGGATAAGACAAGGACCTTTTCATCCCACCCTCCAACCAATAAATACGTACCGCATAACGAAAAAGTCAGAACGGTAATCCGGTTCGAATACTCATTAATATGATATAGCAATTCACCGGTTTTAGTATCCCAAAGATTGATTCGACCTGTTCTTGTTCCTGAAGCAAGGAAACGATTATCAGGGGAAAAAGCCAAGGCCGTCACCCAGCCCCCGTGGTTCGATAACTGATGAAGGCATGCCCCTGAGCATAGATCCCAGATGATAACATACTCCACAGATTGACCGCTGCCTGAAGCAGCAAGTGATCCATCTTTCGTTCGTGCAAGGGATTTGATACGGCCGGGATGGCCGGTGGGTAAGTCCTCTTCGTCCGGGCTATCAAGATTCCAAAGACGAATTGAATTTTCAGGATTGGCTGATGATGTCACCACGCGCTTTCCATCGTCTAACACTGCAACCCGTGTAATGTTACCCGTATGACCATTGAGGGTCTTCACACATTCTCCGGTTTTAACATCCCACACCATAATGACTTTATCGTTGCCCACAGATAACACTCGGGATTCATCCGGAGTAAAAGTTACCCCGCGAACCCATGCTGTATGACCTTTAGGAGACGGGTAGGGTTCGCCCAACAACTTAATGCAATCACCTGTTTCGGAATCCCATATACGGACACTCTGATCGTGGCTTGCCGTGGCTATTAATCGCCCTGATCGTGAAAAGCAGATGTTTCTGACAGACCCGATGTGGCCTATAAGCTCAGCAAGGATTTCACCATTTACCGAATCCCATATATACAGCTTTCGACTCGGGCTGGATGATCCGCTTACGATTTTTTGCTGATGAGGGAAACAGGCAATGGATGAAATTTCAGTCTCGTGAATGTGGAAAGTTTCAGTATGTCCAGTATCTGTTTCGATCAGCTTGACAAAGCCTTCTTTACTCCCGACGGCTACGGTTTTACCGTCTGATGAAGAACAGACACATGTAAACCACGTGTTATGTGAAGCAAGAATTCGAAGGGGCATAGGGGAATCAATGTTCCATAACAATGCAGTGCAGTCATGCGAAACGCTTACAATATATTTCCCATCAGGGCTGATGCTGCACGACCGGATTGAGTCAGTATGTCCTTCAAAAATCCTCAGGCAACGTCCGGTTTTCAGGTCCCATAAGCGCATGAAACCATCTTGTCCACAGGAAAGCGCCTGCTCTTGTCCGGGAATAACTGTAACGAAATTAACATTGTTTTCATGGCCTTCCATGATCCTGAGACAGCTTTCATACTTGGTTTTTTGGGGTCTATGACGTAGGTCACGCCTCGCCCAGATCCACTTACAGTCACCTCCGGAAAGCCATTGCTGAGCTGCATTCGATATCGGACTTTGATTCGAATGTTCCCAGGCAGTCTGAAGTAGTATTTTATAGGTTGGCCATTTATCCGTTCCCCTTAACAGCAGATGCTTGTGGATTCGCCAGAATTTTTCCCATTCTATCAATCGCTCGGATACTTCAGGCATGTTTAAAAACGCATGAAAGTAGTCTTCCTCCATTTCCTCGACTTTGTCTGATGCGGCTTTTGCCATGGCAAAACCAAAATCCGTTAGAGTATGTTCGATATCCGACCACATTTCTCCGCAAACCTGATGATATGGTAATTCGGATGCCATACGTCTGTTGGGAAGAAGCCCCCCATTTATAATCGTGTACGGTTTTTGGCATTGATAATATGCGGCGAACAATTGATGTGTACGTTTTTTTTCTACCTCACTCAAAAAGAAATCATGGATAACAGTATGAATTCGACGGTGAAAAAATGTTATCAGCGTTGTTCCGTCCCCGGATCGCTCAGTCAGATGGCCCTCAAGATCAAAATACAATCGAGACCATAAAATAACAGGTATGCGATTTTCAGGGGGTGTATAATGGGCCCTTGATAAAAAATCCTGAAATACATACTTATCCTTTGATAGGAGATCCAGTAGCTCATCTTCAGCCAGCCCGTTTCGGGATGCTGCAATGTATGCAAGGCTATGTCGGACCAATACGGCTCCATGATGATCATCCCGGCTTAAGTGAACAAAAAAACGAATTATCATTTCATCTGTATTCATTGGAAGAGTGCTTAATTCCGAAAATGATGTCCATCGTTTGACCTCTTCAAACACAAATCGGAGGTAGAGTGGCGATCCGTTTTTATTGAAACATTCCATCACATAATCAAATTGATTATTCTGAAGGGTTCTCCCTGAATCGTTAAGCCAAGAGGTTATGATCTCATGCCCTTCCTGCTGTTTTAATTCGCGAACTTCAAGCATGTGTGTTTCTGGTATCTTGAACTTTAGTTTATCCAAACATTTCCCTGGAAGTGTCGATACAATGACATGAACGTTCTTCGGTAATTGAAAGGGCAACCACATCAATTCATGAGCCCCATTTTCTCCTGACAACTGATCCAATGCATCAAGAAAAATAATCAGCGGCTGTTGTTCATCAGCATGATGAATACGCGTTTGAAGCTCTTTTTCAAGCTGTGTGAAATTAACAGGAATGGTTGTTTTATCCAGGCCATATTCGCTTGATAATTGAATATTCAGGCCAGTCAGCAGGACCCGGATATCTGAAGAATCCGGTGTTAACCCGATAAATCGAAAAATAATCGATGCATGATCGTAAAGATGACGAGACGCCATGATGCTTTGTGCAATGAGTGATGTTTTCCCATATCCAGGTTGACCTGTTATAACCAAGGGGTAACGTTCATCATTTAGCAGATAATCTTTTATTTTGGTCAAGATTGGATTCCGGCCGGTAAAATGCCGAGTTCGTTCAAAACAGAAATTTTCATGGTTGATGATTTCTGTTTCAACGCTGTTGCGTTCTATCATTTTATCTATTTCTGATTGAATCACTCCTTTTAGATGGTTTAAAACATCATGGCACAATGCATTGTGATATGATTCTTCAAATCCGCCTTCTATCTTCTTTACGTGGTAGTCTGAACAATGCCCTTTTAATGTTTTTCTCAGAATGGATTTCAGTTTTTTCTGTTTTTGCCATAAACGTTTATCCAGTGATCCTTTATCATCCTGGTCCACAAACTTTCCCAACGATTCATGTTTCTCCACATTTACTATATTTCGAAAAAAACAATTAACATGGTCTATTTCCGGCACATGGGCCAAGGCCCCATAAAAAATCTCCTGTTCAGTTGCCGATGTATCGAAGAGAAGATTTTCACTGGAAGTAAGGGGTATGCAGTCTTTGACTTTTTCAAATATACGTTGGAGTTGTTTTTCGATGGCAATCCAGTTAACGCTATTGATAAACACACCCACCCTTGGTTTTAACCGATAGACGGCAGGTAAGGCATTATCATCTTTGACATACCAGGAAGCAAGTAGTTCTTTTTCTTGATCTGTAAAATGGATGGATAGTATTTTTTTAAACATATCGATGGGTAAGGCGAACGGCAAAGGACGCCATCCATAACGGTCACCAAGGAGAATAATAAAATTGGGACGAGGAGTGACCTTTTGACACCGTTTGATCTCTTCAAGACATATCTCCATGGTTCTCTGGTCCAATGCGGCTTCTTCACGAACGCCCCACCTCAAATCCACCACTTGGAATCTGCAGCCGTAATTCAGGCACAACTCTTTAAGAACAGGAAATACCCTACTGTGAAGTAGTTCTCTTTCCGTTTCCATGTCTGAAAATGTAGAACTTAAAAAAATTCTGAATGTTTTATTGATTCGAGTAAGCATAATTATCCCCAATAAATTCAGTTAAAAAAATAGGGCTATCCCTTTCCGCTCTGATTGTTCGTTGACCTGGAACCGCCCTAAATTTGCAACCATGACGACATCACCTGACTCCATGGAGTCGCTATGACTTCAAGAAGATTTTCAACCAGGACTGAAGATTTTTTGTACGAGATACCAACCCTGTTGATTATCTGGTCGACATGGAGACCATCCCAAATTTGTTACATCCGATCAACACTTATTTCCTTTGATTATATCTCTTCCAAAAAACTACGATTCGAATTTGGTAGCTTCCTGTAATTATTATAATGATAAATGAAATTGACATGTTAGATTTTCGATCGATATGCTTAAAACATGATAATCAGAAAAGGATATATACGCTCAATAGAAAAAGCCCTTTCACGAAGCCGGCTAACGGTCCTCATTGGGCCTCTTCGGTGTGGTAAAGCGACTCTTGCGCACTATTTCGTTTTCCAAGAATCGCCCAACTACTTCGACCTGGAAGACCCGGTCAGCCTCGCTCGGATGGATGAGCCCATGACCGCACTATCCGAGCTTAAGGGACTTATCGTTATTGATGAAATCCAACGTCGGCCGAACCTGTTTCCCGTACTTCGCGTTCTTTCAGACCGCAATCCACTGAATGCAACATTCCTTTTTCTTGGGAGTGCTGCACCGGAGCTTTTACGTCAGTCATCTGAGTCTTTGGCTTGACGCATGGAGATCATCAGGATGACCTATTTCAGCCTGGCTGAAATCGGAGTAGACAACCAGGAGCACCATTGGCTTAGAGGGGGATTCCCCTTATCCTATTTGGCAGAGTCGGAGGAATAATTTCATGATGGCCGTTGTGGAACGGGACATTCCCCAACTTGGCATCGGTATCCCTTCCACATCCCTTTTCCATTTTTGGACCATGATATCCCACTATCATGGTCTGGTTTGGAATGCGGCACCCATTGCACAATCTATGGGTTTGAGTGCTCCCACGGTTCGGAGGTACCTGGATCTTCTGGAGGGTGTTTTCATGGTGCGTCAACTTCAACCCTGGCACGCCGATGTGAAAAAAAGGCAAGTCAAAGGACCCAACGTGTATATACGAGATAGCATTTGGTTGAAACAATCCCATTTTCGTTTGGTGAAGCCCTGGCAAGGGTTTATTATGTGGCACGGGTACGCGTCTATCCTTTAGATAAAAGATCGGAAAAGTAGTATCGTTAACCGCCTTCGACTGCCATCTAAATTCCCTAAAGACCTACACGAAGCTACAGACTAAAAAAGGCTACAACCTTAATAGTTGTAGCCTTTCGATTTGTTTTGGTAGCGGGGACAGGATTTGAACCTATGACCTTCGGGTTATGAGCCCGACGAGCTACCAGACTGCTCCACCCCGCATCAAGTGTTGGTACTTATATATTTGAGCGTCTTGATTGTCAAGGACTTCTTTATGTTTTTTCGCTGAGCAACTCCTGGAGCTTGTTTCTGATTGCAGCTTTTTCTGTTGCGGCATCGGATCTGCCCGGACATTTTACAAAAAGCTGCTTGTTTCTTCCGGTATGGCCTGACAGGATTTCAATGGACGATTTGGATACTTTCAGGCATTTTGAAAGATAGGCAATGCACAGCTTGTTTGCGGCATTGTCAACCGGGGGTGCCGTGAGCTTGAGTTTCATGGCGCCGTTATGGAGACCTGAAACCATATTCCGTGATGATTTGGGAAGGACAAACACCTGAAACGAAACGCCTTCTTTCTCGTCCTTCATATCAAGCATGAAACCTGCCTTGTCGGCCCATCAATATAGGGTCTTTTTGTCTGCAAAAATGGCATCGTCTTTGGGGGGAGCTGCATTCCCTGAAAAGGCCATGAGTTCAAGAATTATTTCTTTTTCCGAAATCGTGGCTGTTCCGAGTTTTCCCACGACAATGCCTGCTGCCACGTTGGCCACGGTGGCGGCGTCCTTGAACGAGCCTCCGGCTGCGAGAGATAAGGCCAGAACGGCGACCATGGTGTCTCTGGCACCGGTGACATCAAACACCTGCCGGGCTTCTGATTCAATGGCAAAGGGCTGGGCTGATCGTCCGAAAAGCACGATGCCGTCTTTTCCGCAGGTCACAAGCAGTCCCTCTACCCGTGTTTTTTTCAACAGCTCGGTGCCTGCTTTGAAAATCGAGGCCCTGTCACTGATTTTGATGCCGGTTTCCGTGCTCACTTCTTTGGCATTGGGTGTCAGAATGGTTGCCCCTGTATAGCGTTCATAATTTGAGCCATAGGGATCCACGATGGATATGATGTTATTGTTTTTTGCCAAGGATATGATTTCCGTGAGCATGGGCCGTGTCAGGGCTCCCTTGCCACGGTCCGAGGCAATGACGATATCCACCGTTGGAAGAATTTTCCGAATCGAATGAATCATGGCACTTTCGGCCGCCGTGGAAATGGGTTTGATGGTTTCACGGTCGATCTGCAACACCTGTTGGCACGACGCGATCACTCGAATTTTCTTGGATGTATCCCTTTTTTTATCCGAATAAACCCCGGAGGCATTGATACCAAGGTCATTGAACATGTCCATCATGGTGGTGGCATTCAATCCGGTTCCTGTGATTCCCACCACCGATACCTGTGCTCCCATGGCCGCAAGGTTTTGAGCCACGTTCCCGGCACCACCCAAGGAAAAATTATTTTCCTGGACTGTCACCACCGGAACAGGTGCTTCCCTGGAGACGGTCTCAACAGCACCCCAGATGAATTCGTCGATCATCAAATCTCCAATGACAAGAACCTTGCTTGATTTAAATTTTGATATATCGATGGCCATATGTCCTTCCCTGCGTTTACTTTTTTTAGAGAAATGAAGCCCAAAAGGGCCTGGTTCATGATCACCAGGTCACTACACATAAATAAACTATAGCTAATCCCTGACAGTTTGCAGGGCTTTTTCTATGTGAATTTTCAATTCGTCATAGTTTTTCGTCACCGGGAACTGGGGAAACTCATCAATGACGTTCTGGGGAGGGCAAAACAGAAACCCGGCATCGGCCTCTTTGAGCATGTTCACATCATTATACGAATCACCAAAGGCAATCACCTTGTAGTTCATCTGTTTAAACCCTATCACGGTCTTCTTTTTTGCATCTTTCTGTCTGAGATTATACCCCACAATGCGTCCTTTTTCATCAATGGAAAGATCATGGCAGAACAAGGTGGGCATCCCCAGCTTTTTCATCAGGGGGCCTCCAAACTGAAGAAAGGTGTCCGAGACCACAATCAACTGAGACACAGACCTTAACCAGTCCATGAAGTTTTTTGCTCCGGGCAGGGGGTCGATGGTTTCGATCACATCGGTGATATCTTTGAGTTTAAGGCCCTTTTCATCCAGAATGGCCAGCCTTTTTTTCATCAGGACATCATAATCCGAAATATCCCGGGTTGTCAGCTTCAATTCTTCGATGCCTGTTTTCAAGGCCACATTGATCCATATTTCCGGAACAAACACCCCTTCCAGATCCGAACAGATTATTTCCATAGTTCCTCAGTTGACCGGGCCGCTTTCACGGCCGGATTTTTTGTTATGTCCATCTGAAAACAGCCCATGACACACAGGATCCTGGTGTTGGCAAAAGACCGGCAAAGGCTTGAATAAAAACCTCAAGGGCTTAAGATTTGTTGCCGGATGGCGATGGTTAATGACTGACATCCTCACCAATGCGGATGACAATCGCATTTCCGTCTGTGATGGAAAGCGTGTTGATATTGGCAATGGCTTTTTTCACATCCGCTTCCCTGGCAGGACCGCTGACCATCACAATGGGCACCGGACCTTCTTTTTTTTCTTCGGTTTGCTGAACCGACTTGATACTGATTCCGGAGTTGCCCAGAATACCGGATATGGTCGAAAGCACACCCGGCCTGTCCACCACGGTGAATCTGAAATAATAACGGGACCAGATCTCATCCATGGGGACCACAGGTATGGTTTTGATATTTTCATCTCTGTAGGATAACAGCGGAACCCTCTGGCTGGTGCAGGACAGAATATTCCTGGATATGTCGATCATGTCGCTGACCACGGCGCTTGCCGTGGGCATCATCCCTGCCCCGCGTCCCACAAAAAACATGTCTCCCACGGCATCGCCCTTGACATTGATGGCATTGACCGAATCGTTCACACTGGCAAAAAGATTGTCAAAAGGAATCATGGTGGGATGGACCCTGTCCTCAATGCCCTCACCCACATGTTTGCTGATGGCCAGAAGCTTCACCCGGTATCCCAGTTGTTCGGCATAACGGATATCTTCAAGTGCTATTCCACTGATCCCTTCCACATAGATGTCATCCAGGTTGATGGTCATACCATAGGCCAAGGCCGTGATGATGGCCAATTTATGGGCTGCATCGAATCCCTCGATATCCAGAGTCGGATCGGCTTCGGCATATCCGTTTTCCTGGGCATTTTTCAAAGCCACGGCAAAACTTGTTCCCTCACTGGTGATCTTGGACAGGATGTAATTGCAGGTCCCGTTCAATATGCCTGAGACGGAATGAATCCGGTTGGCGGCCAAGGATTCCTTGATGGATTTGATAATGGGAATACATCCGGCCACACTGGCTTCAAATCCCAAATCCACATTGTATTTCCGGGCAGCTGCAAAAATTTCACTTCCGGAGCTTGCCAGGAGGGCCTTGTTTGCGGTGACCACGTGTTTCCCGTTTTCAATGGCTTTGAGCATCAGTTTTTTTGCAATGGTTTCACCTCCGATCAGCTCAACCACAATATCAATTTCCGGATCAGACACCACTTTTTCTGCATCGGTGATCAGAACACCCTGATCCAGGGTCACCCCCCGGTCTTTTTTTATGTCCAGATCCGCCACATATTTCAAGCACAAGTCTGCACCGATCCTTGAACTGATCAATTCCCGGCTTTCAGTCAAAAGTTTGACAACACCGGTTCCCACGGTTCCAAACCCGATTATCCCCGCATTAATTCGCCTCATTCATTTCTCCCCCAAACTGATGAACTCGTAAAAAAGTCGACGGATGGCTATGGAAAAAGGTCCATAGGCAAGGCATCGTGCTTGGCCGTGGTTACGGCATACTTGCTCGCATGTCGAACGTCCGACAAAACACTATAATGCCGCATATGGGACTTTTTACGACGCCATCAAATCTCGACGTTTTCAAAGGCCATATATCATCAAACGGAATAAACACCGGCATGTTGAACCCGTTTATCAAAAACACGCCGAAATTCATTATTTTTTATCATTATTCTAATCGCTCTATTTACCTACAATAAGAACCCTTTTATGTCAAAAAAATTGTTTTGACTTTTAGCCTGAATCAGTTTAGTTTTTCAATGTTTTATTAATTTTTGATGATACGGTACAGCCTAGATCATCATTCGTGTTTTCAAAGGCTGACCAATTATAAAGGTGGGAATTTATGAGTAAATCATTGACCTATGCGGATGCCGGTGTGGACGTTGATAAGGCCAACAAACTGGTTGAATCCATCAAGACCATCGCCAAACAAACCAAACGCCCGGGGGTTATCGGCAGCATCGGGGGTTTCGGAGCTCTTTTTTCCCCCAATCTGTCCGACATGGAAAAACCTGTTCTTGTCAGCTCCACCGACGGCGTGGGAACCAAGCTTAAAATCGCGTTCATGATGGACAAGCACGACACCATCGGCATTGATCTGGTGGCCATGTGCGTGAATGATATCGCAGTCCAGGGCGCGGAACCCCTCTTCTTCCTGGATTATATTTCCATGGGAGAGCTGAATAATGATACGGCAACCGATATCATCAAAGGCATTGCCGAAGGCTGCAAACAGGCACGGTGCGCTCTGATCGGGGGTGAAACCGCCGAAATGCCTGACATGTACCATAAAGGCGAATATGACCTGGCCGGTTTTGCCGTGGGTGCTGTGGATGATCACAAGATCATTGACGGTTCCGAGATCCGCATGGGCCAGAAAATCATCGGCATTGCTTCCACAGGTCTTCACAGCAACGGCTATTCCCTGGTCAGAAAGATCTGTTTTGAGACCCTCAAACTAAAAATTGGCGATCAGATCCCTGAATTAGGCAAAACCATCGGTGAAGAACTTCTAACGCCTACAAAAATTTATTCGGATATCATTCAAGGTATCATTAAAACCCATCCGGTCTATGCCTTTGCACATATCACCGGCGGCGGTATCAATGAAAACATTATCCGGGTTATCCCCAATGCATGTAAAGCCGTCCTGAACAAGGACAGCTGGGAGATCCCCCCCATATTCAAATTCCTCCAGGATGCCGGCAATGTCAGTGATCATGAAATGCGCCGGACCTTCAACAACGGCATCGGCCTGATGGCTGTGGTTTCCGAAGACTCTGCCCAGCCCCTGCTTGAAATGATGAATGCAATGGATGAAAAGGCCTTTGTCATCGGCGAGATCGCTGGCCGAAAAAGCACCGAGCCCCAGGTCGAATGGATTTAGGGTTGATGCGCATCATCCGAAAACGATCATGATTATTCTCGGCATAGAAACATCCTGCGATGAAACTGCGGCCGCCCTGGTTGAGAATGGAAAAACCATCCTCTCTTCCGTGGTGTCTTCCCAGATTGAGGATCACCATGCCTATGGCGGGGTGGTCCCTGAAATTGCAGCCAGAAAACATCTTGAAGCCATTGTCCCTGTGGTCCAGTCCGCCATGGACCAGGCGAATATTCCCACACAAGACATTGACGCCCTTGCCGTCACCCAGGGACCTGGCCTAGTGGGGGCTTTGCTTGTGGGTTTTTCATTTGCCAAAGCCTTTGCCTATGCCCGGAAAATCCCATGGGTTGGAGTCAATCATCTGGAAGGTCACATCACCTCGGTGTTCCTCAATGAAAAGACCCCTGAATTCCCCTATGTGGCCCTGCTTGTATCGGGCGGGCACACCAGTATTTACCACATCTGCTCCCATACTGAATGCGAGCTCATGGGCCAGACCCGTGACGACGCGGTGGGCGAAGCCTATGACAAGGTCAGCAAAATGCTTGACCTGGGATACCCCGGAGGCCTGATCATTGATAACCTTGCAAAAAAGGGAGACGCATCGAAAATCCCCTTTCCACGGGCCTGGCTCGATAAATCTGCCTATGATTTCAGCTTCAGTGGCGTCAAATCCGCTGTAAGACGTTATATCGAAGACACACCCGATTACAAAAACCGTCTTTCAGATATTGCGGCGGGCTTTCAGGAATCTGTGGTGGAGGTTTTAACTTACAAGCTCATCCATGCGGCCAAGGAAAAGGGTTGCCGTGATATTTCCGTGGTGGGTGGTGTTGCGGCCAATTCGCGATTGCGTGAAGCGATTACAAACGAAGCCCTGAAACATGGCCTGCGGGTCCATGTCCCATCCATTGATCTTTGCGGAGACAACGCCGCCATGATCGCAGCCGCCGCCTTCCATCTCCTTCAAAACGGCCAGAAATCAGGCATGGAAGATGATGTCTTTTCCAGGGCCAAATCCCCAATGGGTCAAAAACACCGATAAACGCCAAAAAATTAAATTATATGAGAGTATGGCGGAGATTGGAATATTTTATGCTGATGAGGCCTTATCGGTGGGCACAGCCCACCCTACGAGGGGCTTCCACATGGGCGAAGTATTTTGTTATGCGGTCAAGGGCGTGGAAAGGAATGGGAGACACCGGATCGCATAAGGAAAGCCGTCCACGGGCAACACCCTCTTGTAGGGTGGGCTGTGCCCACCAAATGGCCGACTCCTTATAAAAGACGATGCAATTGGATATTTAAACGAATATAGGCCGATGCTCATAAATTTTTACTCACAAAGCCACAAAGATCACAAAAAAAAACTTATATTCTATGCCATTAGCCCTTCTCCGTGCTCTTTGTGCCTCCGTGAGAAACCTGCTTTTTGGTTGTGGCTTTGCCGCGCTGAGCTCTTCGTGTGCTTCAGTAAGCGTAGCGAACGGGTGTTTAAAAATCATGAGTCTAAAGATATTGCTGTTTCAGGGCCATAATACGATCAAGGCTTTCAGCGGAACTTTTTTTTGTATCTTCTGTTTTTTCAATCTCATGCATAAAGGCATTGAAGGCCCCTTCGATATCCGGTCCCTGGTGGCAGACCAGGGCGATATCCACGTGGGCCTGGACAATCCTGTGGACGGACTCGTCAATGGGAATCGTGATGGCTTTCATGTCCAGGTCATCGGTCATGACCACGCCCTGATAGCCCATGGTTTCCCGGAGCAGAGTTTTAACGATTTTTTGTGACAGGCTGGCTGGCCAATCCGGGTCCAGGGAATGGTATTTGATATGGGACATCATGATACCTGACACACCTTGGGTGATGGCTCGGACAAAGGGTACCAGATCACTCTGATCAAGATCATCAAAAGATGTCTCAAGCACGGGGAGATGGAGGTGGGAATCCAGCGTGGTTCGGCCGATTCCTGGGAAATGCTTGGCCACAGCCATGATTCCACGTCTTTGAAAGCCCCGTATCATTTCCGCACCCATGGCCGCTACAAAGTCCGGGCCTCCGGTAAACACCCGTTTGGCCATGATACCTTCAAATCCCTGGGGCTGAACATCCAGCACCGGGGCCATGTTCATGTTCACACCAATGTCCAGAAGTTCTCTGGCCGTAATGTCTGCAAATCGGGCTGCATCACCTCTGTGTTTCATGCCGGGGTTCCCGTCGGGAAACAGGGTAAAAGGTTCTTTGAGCCGCGCCACCTGTCCGCCTTCCTGATCGATGGCAATGAAAAGGGGCGGCTGACCACAGGATGCTGTGTAGGCCTGGGCATCATGAGAAAGCTCACGAACCTGCTCCGGTGACTGGATATTCCGTGAAAAGAGGATGATGCCACCCACCTTCAATTCATGAATCAAAAACTTTAATTCAGGGTCCAGAAAATAGCCGTCAAAGCCCACCATCAATCTCTGGCCAGCGCATTGTTCTTTGGTGAAATGCATGGATGTTCCAACCTTCCAGGGAAATATCCCTTATTTATTCAGCTGGTATTTTCGGACTGAATTGATGTGGTCCCGGATATTCGTCGAAAACTGGTGGGTCTTGTCTTTTCGTGAAACAAAATAAAGATAAGTGCTGTCTTCAGGATATAAGGCTGCTTCAATGGATGCAAGACCGGGGTTGGCAATGGGGCCGGGGGGCAGTCCCTTTCGTTTGTATGTGTTATAAGGTGTCTGGGCTTTCAAATGTTTTTTGGTCAGGTTCCCGTCAAAATCCTTTATTCCGTAGATCACAGTGGGGTCGGTCTCAAGACGCATATTTTTTCCCAGACGGTTGTGAAAGACCGATGAGATCAGCGGACGCTCACGGGCATCCCCGGTTTCCTTTTCAATAATAGAGGCCAGGGTCAGCACCTCATGCAGACTGAAGCCCAGGGCCGTTGCCCTCTCATACCAGGCCTGCTTAAAAACAGACCGAAAACGTCCCACCATGGTTTTGATGATGACGTTGGGGCTTACTCCTTTGGGGAAATGGTAGGTCTCGGGAAACAGGTAGCCTTCAAAGGTTTCCGCAGGTTCGGGAATAGCAAACTGGCGGGCAAGGGCAGGATCTGTGGCCGCCGCGATAAAATCCGTTTCAGAGCAAATACCTGCCTCTTGTATGGCATGTCCAATCTGATAAAGATTATAGCCTTCCGGAATGGTTATTTTATGCAGATAAACATTCCCGTTGATCAGATCCTGAAGAATGTCCCAGGGACTCATGGCCGATGAAAAAAGGTATTCTCCTGCTTTGATGTTCTTGTCTTTCCCAGTGACTGCGGCCAGTATTTTAAATTTTCCCAATGATGAAATAAGGTTTTGTTTTAAAAGCTGGTTCGTGGTGGAATTAAGCCCCTGGCCGGGATGGACCATAATCAGAATAGGGTGACCCTGGGAGTCCGTGGGTTCATGGGCAAAATGATAAAAATAATAGCCGGCTATCAACGCAAAAGCACATACAATCAACGCCAGTAAAATAACCGCTGAGATTGCTTTTCTCACATGGTTCTGTTTATTTTTTAGCGCGTTGTCTTCTCTCATCTGTCCGTTAAGAAGGGTTCGCCTTGTTCAAATTGATTAGAAGTCTACTCATTTTTTTACTATATGACATCCCCCAAGCCATTGTCAAAGAGCTTTTTTCTATGGGGCAGATGCCCCAGCGATACGTATTGATTGCATTTCACGTAAGTGTGCTTATATTATTGATGTTTGAATAATTTTTTCATTTAAGGCACCACCCAACAAATATGTTTATTAAAACGGAGAGCCAGCATGCCTTCTGATTCCAATAGGACTGAAAATTACACGGGCTTTGAGCAAGGCCCCATCCGGCCGCCCAGTGAGGCTGCAAGCCTGCTTTTGAGACTCACCCGGAACTGCCCCTGGAACCGATGTACCTTCTGCCCGGTTTACAAAAACAGTTCATTTACACTGAGACCCATCAACCACATCATAAAGGACATCCAGACCGTATCCCGTCATGTGGATCGGCTCAGGGCCGCCCAAAAAGGCGACGTGATCCCCCGCAGTGAGCTTTCGATGCTCCTTGACCAGACAGAGGCCGGAGATATGGAGGCCTTTCATGCGGCCATCACCTGGGTGCAGAACGGCATGCATTCCATTTTTCTTCAGGATGCCAACAGCTTGATTCTCAAGCCCTCGGATCTTATCATTATCCTTGATCAAATCAAATCCTGTTTTCCCTGGGTCCAGCGCATCACGTCCTATGCCAGGTCCCATACCGTATCACGCATCTCTGATGAGGATCTTATCAAAATCAGACAGGCCGGACTGTCACGCATCCATATCGGCATGGAGTCCGGATCAGACAAGGTCCTCGAAAAAATTAAAAAAGGCTGCACAAAGGCCATGCACATCAAGGCAGGTATTAAAGTCAAACAGGCCGGCATGGAATTATCCGAATATGTGATCCCGGGCTTAGGGGGCGTTGAACTTTCGACAGAACATGCCTTGGAAACCGCCGACGCACTGAACCGGATCAATCCGGATTTCATTCGTTTGCGAACCCTTGCCATACCCGGCCATGTTGAATTGTATGAGGATTATCAGTCCGGCCGTTTCGACAAGGCATCGGATGTCCTTGTTGCCAAAGAAATCCTCCTGTTGCTTGAACACCTGGAAGGTATCACCAGCACAGTCAAAAGCGATCATATCCTCAACCTGTTCCAGGATATCGAGGGCTGCTACCCAAAGGACAAGGAGCGCATGACCGGCATTATCCGATCCTTTCTGGTTCTTTCACCTGAGGATCAGATGCTTGTCCAGGTTGGCCGCCGCATGGGGATGCTCAGGTCCGAAGAAGACCAGGCCAATCCGGATAAAATGAACCATATCCGGCAAACATGCGCAGCTCACGGGATCACACCGGACACGGTCAATGAAGTGATTGATGACATCATGAGACGTTTTATCTGATGAATGGTCTCTATATCCATGTTCCCTTTTGCGTCAGAAAATGCCTGTACTGCAATTTTTATTCGGTGACGGATCTGGGCATGATGGCCCCTTATGTTGAGGCCCTTGTCCGTGAAATGGACCTGACAGCCGCCCTTCAGCCAACCGGGCTTAAATCTGTGGACACCCTTTATTTCGGGGGTGGAACACCCTCTGTTCTTTCGTTTAACCATCTCGGCAGAATTATGGACAGAATCCACCATCTATACCATGTGGCTGACCATGCTGAAATCACCCTTGAAGTCAACCCTGGCACTCTGACCCCAGGAGCCCTTGACGATTTCAAACGACTCGGTATCAATCGCCTGAGCCTTGGAGTCCAGTCTTTCCATGACACACATCTTCAGATGCTCGGACGAATTCACAGTTCAGACGAATCACGAGCCCTGATCCATGCCGCCCGGAAAGCGGGATTCAATGATCTGGGCCTGGACCTGATCTATGGGCTTCCCGGCCAGAGCCTTGAACACTGGCAGGACGACCTTGAAAACGCCCTGTCCTTTGGCCCCTCCCACTTGTCCTGTTATATGCTTTCCTTTGAGCCAGGCACGCCCTTGTTCAAACGCATGAAAAAAGGCACCATCGTCCCCCTTCCCGATGATAAGGCGGCTATTCTCTTTGATGAAACCATGGCCTTTCTTGAGAAAAAGGGGTTCATCCATTATGAAATATCCAACTTTGCCTCATCTCCAGGGACACAATCCCGGCACAACCGGAAATATTGGAATTTTGAACCATACACCGGATTCGGACCCTCTGCCCATTCCTACACCCCTGTGGAACAAAAGCGCTCCTGGAATGTCCCGAATTTATCTGATTATATTGACCGCCTGAAAAAAGGGCACCTGCCCGTGGAAGACTCAGAAACTCTGGACAAAAGACAGCAGATGATCGAGGCCCTTTTCCTGGGCCTCCGAAAAATGGAAGGAATCCTCATCTCAGAATTCAACAGACGGTTTGAATGTGATTTTTCAAAGATGTTTTCAGCATCCTTATCCTATCTGAGCAAGAATGGCCTGATCGTACATGACCCGGCCCGGGTTTATCTCACCAGAAAAGGCATTGTTCTTGCCGACAGGATTACATCTCTTTTTGTGGATAGGGTGGATTGATGCAGATTATCTTTGCAGAGGCGTTGAACAATACATAATGTGAAACAATTCCAACATGGGCACGGGGCACCGTGCCCCTACAAGAACAGACATGGTCGGCTCATGCAACACCATGTTGAGGCATGATGCTTCTGCCTGTGGAGAATCGATCCTTGAATTTCAAAAAACCCGGCCAAGGCCGGGTTTTTTATCTTTCAGTTATCAGGTGGACAGGGTCTTGATCAACACGCCGATGTAAAACCGTGCATGGCCGATATAGGTGGCCATGTTGGCCCTGTGATTTGCAATAAAGCCGTTATAATTCCCTTCGGTCACCATCCAGGGTGACATGAGGGAAGCGCCCCGGCAGGCATCAATGGCACGATGAAGGGTTTCGATGCCGTCTCTGGTTTTGAGGGTCTGGCTAAAATCCTCCTGAACAGCCTCCAGAATCGGAAGAATGGCTGAAGCCACACCCTTGGAATAATAAAACCGGTCATCGGCCTCAAAGGTGGTGACCTGGGATTCCAGATCACCCTCCCGTCGAACCAGTTTGTCGTCACAATCCCCAAGACGGGTTCTGAACTCAACCAGAAGAGGTATCAAATTGTCAGGCCGAGTATAAAACGATTCCTTGCCATCTTTGAGCAGTTCCTTGTATTGCCTCAAATCATCCATGGCCCGTCTGTATTCACCTTCGGCAGAGGGCCACCAGTAGCTGGCAGGATTCACAGTAAGGCTGTTGACCGCATCATTCAGGGATTTGTTGTACGAAACATTACTGCCGGTGCGGGCTATGCGTTCGGTCAGAATATCCACAGATCTCCGTGTCACTTCCCGGACACCCAACTGATAGTTTTCCACATTATCCATGCCAAACTTAAAAATACGCAGATCATTGGGCCGCCATCCCCAGAAACGATTTTCCAGTTCATATTCCATGGGTCTGATCAGGGCATCCACAAACGCTATGCCAATGACCTGCCTGGGCATGACCTGGGGTTCATGAACAACTCTTCGGGTCATGGGCACTGTATGGGTGGTCGCAGGTGGAGGCGTCACTGCCTCGGGATAGGTTGACTGTCTGTACATGGGTGACACATCCTGGGTTTCATCCATCATCTCGCCATGTGAGGCTCCGTCCCCTTCGGCATAGTCCGAGGACAAACCCTGATCGGAAAGATTCTCATCGGCCTGGTCCAGAAACTCAGGATTACTGACATTGGCCTCACGGCTTGACAGTCCCTCGATGTATTCATCGGCTTTCTGGAGGATAGGGGATTTTTCCACCACTTGTTTGTACGGTGATTTTTCCTCGGGTGTCCCGGAAAAAAAGGAAATGATTTCAGCGAAAAGAAAGAGACAGCCCATGGCTATCACAATTCCCAGAACAATACGCAGGGAGGCAAAGCTCCCGAAACCGGCGTTTTCAGATTTATCCTTTTTACCGCTCATTGTCTCTCCTCATATGATGAAAGTTTCCACCACGATTGATTATGATATATAAATTCATGTGGTACCGTCCGGATAACCGGAGTATGTACAATTTTTTAGTCGAATGTCAAATAGTATCCCTGTTTTCCTTAAGTACAGATGCACACCGTCTTATTTTATTGCCCCCTGTTCCTTAATTGGCGCGTATCACCAACACGAATGGTCACATTCTTCTTGTCAAAATATTCCAAAAGAGGGATCAATAATTTTCTGGGCAGTCCTCCGGTCAAATCCTTGAACCCGGGTGCATCGATTTCCTGATTTTTCATCAAAAAATCCACAAGATTCTTCTGGACACCCTCAATGGCCAAGGTATGAAAATAGAGATCATCCTTGACTTTGACTAACATCTTTTCATTGACCAGAACCATCAGGACATCTTTGGCCTGGGCCGGACTGACCCCGAGTTCTTCCACAAGCGCCTTGAAATAGGGAGGCGCCGTGTCAGAATCTTTGTATGCACCCAGAATTTTTTTCTTCAATTCTTCCTGGTCCACTTTCAGAGCCACGGTGTGGCCATCAAGTCTCACCATGTCCCCATCCTGAACCAGGCTGCCTTCCGAACACAAATGGTTGAGCATGAGATTATAGAGTTTCCCCCCGAGATCCGGCGGAAATTTGGATTTCAATTCCCCTTTGGGCATGCCTTCTTTCAGGGGATTGACCCCATGATAGGTGAGAAGGTAGTCCTTGGCCGTCTGGTTCAGAGTCTCAAAGGTTCCACCGTGGATATAGGTGCGGGATTCCTTGTCAATCTGGACAATTTCTTTTTTGGACAACAGACTCGAAACCGCCGTATTCAGTTTTTTCTCCGGCATATTGGTCATGAGTTTCAAATCATTGAAAGCCAGCCCGTTGTAACCGGCCTGGGACACATGAAAGGAGATCATGGCAGGTAGGTCATCTTCAAGAAGCCCCTTCAATCCCTGGATGATGTCCTGTTTGAGCCGCTTGTGCTTTTGGGGGAAAGGATTTAGAATTCCCCCCCCTGCGATGGTTCTGACCGGAGAATAGCTTCGTATCACAAAACGGTCGTCTTTCACACAGGCCATGGGTGATTCGAGCCGTATCTGAACCACGGTGGTATCTCCCGGATCAAGGGTATCGTTTTCAAGAAGAATCAGATTGCCCATGATCTCACAAGTCCCCGTATGCAGACGTATCCGCGTCCTGTTTTTCAAAGGTTTTTTATTACTCGCAAGATAATGCATCCGCGCATCCAGAAGATGGCTGTTCCGGAGACCATCAGGAACGGAAACCACTTCGCCACGATTGATGGCCGCCTTTTCAAGGCCCTGAAAATTAATGGCCGTCCGCATCCCCGAGGATGCTTCTTCGGTACTCATGTTGTGGACCTGGATCCCCCTGACCTTTGAGGTGACACCCGATGGATAGATCATAATAGCATCACCGATTCTGATCGATCCCGACGCAACAGTTCCAGTGATAACTGTCCCAAAACCTTTCATGGTGAATACACGGTCAACAGGCAGGCGGAAAAGACCGCTTGAGGTCCTATCAGGGATCTGTTCAGCAATTTTATCCATGGCCTTTTTCAATTCCAAAAGCCCCTGGCCCGTGTGCGATGACACCGGGACAATCGGTGCATCTTCAAGAAAACTATCCTGAATAAACCCCCGGATATCCTCTATCACAAGCTCAAGCCATTCCTCATCCACCATGTCCACTTTGGTGAGGACCACCAGTCCGAAGCGAACACCTAAAAGAGAACAGATCTCCATATGCTCACGTGTCTGGGGCATGACCCCTTCATCCGCAGCAATAACCATGGCCACCATATCGATTCCGGTGACCCCGGCCACCATGTTTTTGACAAATTTCTCATGGCCCGGCACATCCACGATGCCCAGATGCTGCCCACTGGGCAGATCCATAGACGCAAACCCAAGCTCAATGGTGATTCCCCGGGCCTTTTCTTCTTTCAGACGATCGGTTTCAATACCGGTCAAGGCTTTGATCAGGCTTGTTTTTCCGTGGTCGATATGACCGGCTGTTCCTAAAACGATCTGTTTCAACGGCCCTTCTCCTTCTGTCCTCTGACTCTCAGATAGGTGAGAAAATAGGCCAAAGAAACCAGAATAACGGCGAGTCCGGCAATAAAAAAAATGCCTTTTTCAGGATGGAATAACCGCGTAAGAATGATGGCACATGCGAGACTTAAAATGGTCCTCAGGACCAGTATATAGATACGGTTCATACACCCTCGAAAAGACTGCTGACGTTAAAAACAATACAATTAAATAGTATAGATGACCGAAAGGGTCAATACCAAGTTTCGACGCATCAGGCTCTCAAACGTTTCAAGGCCTCTGTGGCAGACAGGCCCTCATGCACCATCTGGCAGGCCACGTTCACGAAACGTTCCGGATTTTCATGTTGAAAGGCGTTTCTTCCCATGGACAATCCGGCAGCTCCGGCTTTCATGGCCCCTTCGATCATATTCAGGGTTTCCTCGTCACCCAGCCGGGAACCCCCTGCAATGACCACGGGCACAGGGCATCCCCGAACCACGGCTTCGAAACTTTCCGGGCTTCCGGTGTAAGGGCATTTAATGATATCCGCCCCAAGCTCAGCGCCAACTCTGGCAGCCAGCTTGATGGTATCCACATTTTCCTGAATATTTTTTCCCCTGGGGTACATCATGGCCAGAAGGGGCATTCCCCAACGATTACATTCCTTGGCTGTCTTACCCAGAGCTTCCAGCATCATAAATTCTGATTGTGATCCAACATTCACATGGACAGAAACCGCATCCGCGCCCAAAGCCATTGCCTCTTCCACATCACAGACCCAGATCTTCCGGTCAGGTTCGGGGTTGAGTGACGTGGATGCGGAAAGATGGACAATCAGTCCGATGTCCGTATCCTCAGACCGGTTTGTGGATGTAACGATTCCCTTGTGGACAACAGCGGCATTGGCACCGCCCCGGATGACCATATTCACTGTTTTATCAATATCCTCAAGGCCTGGAATGGGTCCCATGGAAACCCCATGGTCCATCGGCACAATAACGGTTTTCCCGGATGTCCGATTGATAATGCGTTTAATTCTTATTTTTTTCCCCACATTCATGATTCACCTTTTTGATCCTGATAAATTTTATCCAAGGTTTGGTGACACATAAAACCATATCCAAACATGTTTTTCAAATAGTTTCAATCCAGGACATGACAAAGAATAAAACGCCATGAGCCACAAAGGGATTTTGCACATTAAAGTGAAACTTCCTGGAACACAGGTTCATCCGTATCAAAGGGTTGAATGGGATGTTTTTTCCATCCCCGGACACCCGCCGTATAGAAGGCCCTATAGTACTTTCCTGTCCGCAGTTCCTTGATAAGCGTTTTGATCAAGTACCGTCCCCGCCCCTGCTCACGTTGCTCATGGAAAATCACCTGAAACCGTGGATCTTTATTGTACACGATATCCCTTGCCTTATCCTTCATAAACCGAATCAGTGTCATTTTTTTCTCCTTAATTACAAATTGGATCTGGATCATTTATCAATAGCTGACACTAACACAGGGGTTTGACAGATAAGGTCAAAGCAGTATAATTAATGTTAAAAAAATTTTGCAGGGGATCTTCGAAAAAGACGTGAGTATGAACGAAAAAATTCTGACACAATGGACAACCTGTACAACCGCAAAGCCGGTCGTGGTCTGGCCGGATGGCTGTCGTGATCTTATCGTAAAAATAGAACCTGAAAAGCACCCACAATGTTTTCTGACCGGCCTGGATAAGACCGCCTACAAGATTAATGCACCATCCGGCACAACTTTTTTCGGCATTCGTCTGGTCCCTGGTTCCATGGCGTTCTGGGAAAAAGACCAGCCATTATCACGGGAAAACCTATTTAACCTGAAATGCCTTGGCAACCGATCATCGTCCGTTCTGCATCAGGTCTCAACCCATCCGGAACAGGCACCAGAGCTACTTTTGGACTGTGTTGACACGTGGTTCACCCCACGAAAAAACGTGACAAAAGACTTTTTCGCAACGCTGAGCACCCCGGAAGACCATCCCATCATTATTTCAAAAAGTGCCCGAACATTTCGACGGCATATTTGCTCAGAAACAGGGGCCCCGCCTCAATTCTGGATGAATTTGAGGCGGGTGCGGCGTGCGGCCTCAGATATTGCGTTCAGTACGCTGCCCCTTGTGGAGGTTGCTCTTGCCAACGGATTCTCCGATCAGGCACACATGACCCGTGAGATTCGACGATGGCTGGGCCAAACCCCGTCCCATGTGAGACGTAATCGTGATTCATACACATTCATGCTTCGATCAACCGATGCATTCAATTTGCCGATCACATAATCATTCCAGCTTGATAGTCCCTTTATGGGTTCAGATGATACACCTTATATTCGGTTGCCGGTTCGATGGGGTGGTAGCAATAAACAACCAGACCACAGGGGTCTATGATCCCAAATCCCCGATCCCCCCATGGATGATCCTCCAAAGGAATGACCGGTGATAATCCATTCCGGGTCAATTGATTATAGAACATGTCAGCATCCTCAACACATAGATTCAGCGTTGCACCGCCTGAAAACTCAGCCATTTTATCACGAGGTTCCATCAAACAGATCTCCGGACCCCCTATTCTGTCCGAAAGACGAAGTACCACATACCACCCGCAATCAAAGGATGCCCTGGCCAAAAAAAAATTTTTATAAAACTCACAAACCTCTTTGAACCGAGACGTGACAATGGTCACACTTGCTGAATTAATGGCCATAAGAATTCTCCTTTTTTAATTGTCATTATAATCGCAATTCCCTTATCCCATGCCCATTGATTTTTTTCTTGAATCTTTCGGCCATTCAAAAGGGGACATGCCAATTATACACTTCACAAACAATGTTCCTTCTGTTATGTTCTTTCAAACATAAACAACAACCCCATTTTCACTATTTATGGAGGTATCCTATGCCACGAACAACACGAATGATTATTCACGATGAGAAGAGCGTTTATCATGTGATCTCTCGCACTGCTTTGGATGGTTTTCCTTTCGGGGCAGTAGAAAAAGAAAAATTTGTAACGATCCTCAAGCGGTTTGCCCGCATCTATTTTTCGGAAATTCTCGGTTACGCAGTGTTAGACAACCACGTTCACATCCTCGTCAAGATGCTTCCAGAGCGATTCTTTTCCGATGATGAGATCGAAAAAAGATACAAAGCATATTATGGGGATGATGCCTTGTTCCCTGTGGGCCGTATCGACCATTTCAGGAAAAAATGGGCCAGCCTTTCTGAATTCATAAAGGAAGTCAAGCAGACGTTTTCACGGTATTACAACAAGGCCAAAGGGCGTCGTGGGACCCTCTGGGGTGAGCGTTTCAAGAGCGTCATCGTTCAAAAAGGAGATACTCTGATCCATTTACTGGCCTACATCGACCTGAATGCAGTTCGGGCGGGAATCGTGAAACGGCCCGAGGAATACCGCTGGTGTTCTCTGGGCTACCACAGCCAGACCGGCAACACAGACGATTTTCTTTCAACGGATTTCGGGATTTTGGAATTCAACGATGTCGATGAAAAGGAAAGGTTCCGCCGCTACCGGCGATATGTTTATGAAGCCGGGGCCCTGGCCAGGTCTGACGGTAAAAGTAGTCAGGTCATTGGAAAAGACATTGTAAACATTGAGCGTGAAAAGAATTTCGAAATCACTCGAACCGATCGTTTCATGAACAGGACCAGGTATTTTACCGATTCCGGTATAATTGGAACCAAAGCTTTTGTGGCAGAGAATTACCAGCAATTCAAGCACATGTTCCAGTCCAGGCATGAAAAGACACCCAGGTCTATAAAGGGCCTTGATGGTCTGTATTCCTTGAAACGGCTTTCATCTTAGCCTGTACATTTCAGAATCTCTTCCCGAGTACCTTCTTTTCATTATCGTCAAAGAAGAACCGTAAAGCTGTTTTTTTCTTTTCATAAAAATGATTTAAACATTCTTTGATGGAAGGATTTTTATTAGTCACTTCCCTTCTGCCCATGTAAAAAACAGGATCCAGGACTGGTTTTTTCTTCAAGAACATTCTTTAGAATTCTTGATTGGTCCCTTAGGTTGACTTCTGAATGTCGAGTAGACCGGTTTCTCCAATAATGGCAGCTTATTAACAACATGCTTTACTGACGCCTTGCCGCACGCGGCTACTACGTGACAGTCGTTTTATGTTTTGCCATTACCGTTGTTACC
>Ga0180007_10001808_pt1 | contig 27102 bp, 21 predicted proteins | sample MM_PC_MetaG_FD_121122 | JGI IMG/M metagenome (GOLD analysis project Ga0180007, IMG submission 121122) | Groundwater microbial communities from the Aspo Hard Rock Laboratory (HRL) deep subsurface site, Sweden - MM_PC_MetaG | ecosystem: Environmental > Aquatic > Deep subsurface > Groundwater... | reverse complement strand
TAGCTCAAATAATAGATGATATGAATGTTATAATAAAAAAGAGAAACAAAACTGCGGTGCCAATTAATGCTGGTGTTTAATTAACTGAGTGTAATTTCTGTCGAGGAATAATGTTCCTCGACAGCTTAAAATTGCCATGCTGAATTTATTTCAGCATCTGTTTTTACTCCATATTCATAGTTTGGGATTCTGAACCAAGTTCAGAATGACAGTTTTGAGACAGTTTCACAATGGTCATTGACAGCATGGAAAAATCATTTATTTTTAATTGAGCCATTAAACGCTCTGAATCCACAGCGTTTTTTGAACAGCCCATTGTTATTATGCCAATCTTTTGCTTCATATATTTTCTTTCTTTTTTTATTTATGGTTACAAAGATAAAGGAAAAATATGAGAATATTTTGTTATGCTAAAATTCATTTAGTAAGTGCGGCAAAAAATAATTTAATAATAATGGGGTACCGCTCCATTATTAAAAAAAGGATTCTATTTTTGTTTTATGAAAAAGCAAGAATATTTATGTATTAATAAAGTTCAAAGCATGGAAATTTTTACTATCAATGCTTTGAACTGAGTTTATGATTATATTAATTGTATAAAAAGTTGAGCTTAGTTGAAAATAAAGTTCATTTTTTACAAATTATTCAGTAATTATTATTAAACTCGTTTAACAATTTTAGATATTATTTGAGAAAATTATGCGCATTGAAGCAGATATTAAACTTGGATTTAAAGATGTAATGATTCGTCCAAAGCGATCTAATCTTAAAACCAGATCAGAAGTTGATTTAGAAAGAACCATTAAGTTTTTACATACTGGAGATGAGTGGAAGGGAATCCCGATTATTGCAGCTAATATGGATACAGTTGGAACATTTGAAATAGCAGATGTTTTGGCTTCTTATAATTTAATTACAGCATTACATAAACATTACTCCATTGAGCAATGGCATGCATATTTAAAAGACAAAAGTGAGCAATTTTATAATTATATAGCAATAAGCACTGGTACTAGTAAAACTGATTTAGAAAAATTAAATCAGTTGATATCCAGTTTTCCCAAATTAAAATTTATTTGTATCGATGTGGCAAATGGATATTCAGAACAATTTGTAGATTTTGTAAAACGGGCAAGAGAAATACATCAAAATAAGATAATATTTGCTGGCAATGTAGTTACAGGCGAAATGGTTGAAGAATTAATACTTGCAGGTGCTGATGTTATTAAAGTTGGAATTGGACCTGGCTCTGTTTGCACAACACGAATTAAAACAGGAATTGGTTATCCCCAATTATCTGCTGTAATTGAATGTGCTGATGCGGCTCATGGTCTTGCTGGTCAAATAATTTCAGATGGCGGATGTAAAGTTCCTGGTGACGTTGCAAAAGCTTTTGGTGGTGGCGCTGATTTTGTAATGCTTGGCGGAATGCTTGCTGGGCATAATGAAAGTGGTGGTGAACTAATTGAGATTAATGGACAGAAATTTAAACAGTTTTATGGTATGAGTTCAGAAACTGCGATGAACAAGCATGTTGGTGGTGTTGCTGAGTATAGAGCCTCAGAAGGTAAAACTGTTAAAATTCCTTACCGTGGACCAATTGCACCAACTATTCAAGATATACTTGGTGGACTTAGATCAACATGCACTTATGTTGGTGCTTCCAGATTAAAAGAACTAACAAAAAGAACAACATTTATTAGAGTTCAAGAACAACACAATGAAGTTTTTGAAGAATAAAATATTTTGTGCAAATGGCTAAATATATTTACAAGAAATGGAGTGATGTCTTAATTTGACTAAGACTTTAGTAATTTATCCTATCTTTAGAAAACTTTTTGTAAATGTTGCTTTGTGTTTTACTTTTGTTCAACACCAACAACATTTACAAAACGAATAATAGATAACTGTAAAATAGTTTATTAGGTATATAATACGATTAGAGGATTTTACGACCTTGAATTACTCTAACAAGCACCATAACTATTGCAACTACCAAAAGAACATGAATCAGACCACCCATTGTGTAGGAAGTCACAAATCCGAGTAACCACAAAACAATAAAAACAACCGCAATTGTGTAAATCATAATAAACTCCTTTTAATATTAATATTTTTAAACGTTGTTTTATTTAAGAATAAATTTTTAGTTAAGATCACCATTTTCCGCAGCATCTTTAAGTTTTTCATTTGCAAAGACAGCAATTTCAACACGTCTGTTCATACGTTTTCCACTATCAGTATCATTTGATGCAACAGGATCGCCTTCACCAAGACCAACAGTGGTAAATCGTGAAGATGAAACGCCTTGCATTCTTGAATAATCCGAAACTGATTTCGCTCGGCTTTCAGACAAAGTTTGATTGTATTCTTCAGTACCATCAGAATCAGTATGTCCAGAAACAAGAATATCTGTGTCGGGATATTTATTTAATATAACAGCCAGTTTATTAATGTTTGATTTTGCATTATACTCAAGAGTTGAAGAATTTGACTCAAATAATATTCCAGAATCGAAAGTGATTTTTATACCTTCGCCAACTCTTTCAATAGTTGCACCTGAAAGATCTTCCCTCATTTCATCGGCTTGTTTGTCCATATTATTTCCAATCAAAACTCCAGCGGTACCACCAACAGCTGCTCCTAATATTGCACCTAGTGTTGTATTGCCTGCATAGTGACCAATTACACCGCCAACTACTCCACCACTAACACCTCCAATTGCACCACCTTTAACGGCATTGCTAGCAGAACAGCCTAGTATAACAATAGACATGGCAACTATTACAATTAGTATTATTCCTTTTATCTTTTTCATTTCAGTTTCCAATTTTTATTTAATATCAGTTCTTAATTATTTATACAAATGTTAATAGTTGAGAAAAGCGGCTATTTTATACCGCTTCTCTCAATTGAATTTTAAAGTTTTTTAAATCTACTTGGTGCCCTTTGAAAGTAATTTTATTTCAACTCTTCTATTCATAGATTTTCCTTCAGCCGTATCATTTGTAGCAATTGGTTTGTCTTCACCATATCCAACTATTTTAAGCATGTTTCTTTCAACGCCTTTATTTAACAAGTAATCAACAACTGCTTGAGCTCTTTGTCTTGAAAGGTTTTTGTTATAGCTATCTGATCCAACTGCATCTGTGTGTCCACCAATTTCCCAGGTATATTTAGTATGTTCTTTCATAGTAGCTACAAGACCATCAAGTGCTTTATATGCATTAGAAAGAAGTCTTGACTTACCAGATTCAAAATTTGTGTCGCCGCTTAAAACTAAAGATTCTATTTTACCTTTTTCGATGATAAGTAATGTATCTTTTTCAAGAGGACATCCATCAGCATTTACTTGCACGTCCTTTGGTGTATTTGGACATTTATCAAAAGAGTCAGAAATACCATCGCCATCGGCATCAAGTGCACAACCATCAGCATTTACACTAGTTCCGGCTGGAGTCTTTGAACATTTATCTTGATAATCAGGAACACCATCACCGTCTGAATCTAGCGGACAGCCTTTTGCATCTACTTTAACTCCACCAGGAGTGTTAGTACATTTATCTATATTGTCGGGAACACCATCAGCATCAGCGTCAAATTGACAACCGTTTTCATCTACATTAGCACCGGCTGGTGTGTTTGCACATTTATCTAGATAATTTGGAACACCATCATTGTCTTCATCAAGCGGACAGCCAAATTCATCCACTTGTATTCCCTCGGGTGTTTCTGGACATGCGTCTTCTGAATTGGAAACTCCATCACCATCTGTATCTGCTAATCTACCAAAGTAGTAGGAGAAACCAGCAGTTGCTGTAAAAAACATATCATTACTCGAACCTTCTAGTATATCATCAAGGTAATCATTGGTTCCTACTACAACTCCACCAGCTAAATTGATACTCATGCTTTTTGAAACTATAATTCTTACACCAGCATCACCATTATAAGCTAACATATATTTGTCATACTTTTTGGCGTCATAATTAGGTAATCTACTTCCATCACCATCTTCAGGAAAAAACCAAAGATTTGACGCACCAACAGCTACCCAAGGATAAATTGCATCTTCAAAAGAAAGAGTGTAAAATACTCCAGCACCGTAAATATCAGTTTTTGTTTTGAATTTTTGGGTTGGCTGTGCTGAGAGTGCTATCCCCTCGCCAGAAATAAATCCTTGTTGTCCAAAAATTCTGAATCCCACATTTCCTGAACCAGAAGAAGGTAGATAATATTCAAGAGATGCTTTCCCTGTATAATCCATAATAGCACTTGAGTAATCAGTTGAGCCAAGTGTAATTCCACCCTCAATTGTAATACCAAATACGTTTGACATGGCATTATTCTTTGGTGTTTCTACCAAATCTTGTGCAAGGCTTAATTGAACAAAGCCTATGAGCATGAGCGAGATAAATGTAATTAGTTTCATTTTTTGAGTCCTTTTAATTTATTAATGTGAACAATTTTTTTAATTAAAGAAATATCGTATCCCTAATCCGGCATCAATGCCAAAACCTGTAAAGGGAGTTAGTTGAAAGACAGGAACTAACTCAACGAATACATCTAATGGCGTTGAGCGTGGAAGCCAAGCTATACCAAATACACCTCTAACACCGAATGATCCATCATAACCACCGCCACTATTGTATCTGCCTCCAATTCCATAATAAAGAGGAAATCTTTCGGTTGAATTTATTGCACTAAATGAATGCCATAAATAATCCATATGAAAATGAACTCGACCTTCACCGTTATAATAATAATCATGTTTACTAATACGATCACCGCCAACAGAAACACCAAGACCAAAATCAAATGCATTGACTCTTGACGTCCATAGTTTGGCGCTTAACCCTGTTGGTTCACCCAAAACAAAACCAAGTCCAAAACCATGATCCTGCGCTGCAACAGGCTTTGCAAGGATTATCACCATCCCTAAAACCAGTGCTAATAAAATTTTCATTTTCATTTTCATTACATAACTCCTTATTCTTATTAGTTATTTCAGACTTAAATTGATTGTTCCTAAATCTGTGTTTTGTTTTGCTACAACCGCAACATTAACAATTGTAGTATCGTTATAAATAGCAATACCTGACGAAACTTTTACATTATATATTCCATGCATTAATCCCATTAACTTAAATGATCCATCAAATATTTCTGCAAAAGTGCTTACTGTATCTGTTCCACTAATAGCAGAAACAGAAGCAAAAGTGATTATTGGACTTATGTTGCCTGAAATTGTACCAGAGAGTATCATTGGTATAACTCTAATAACTGGTTTCAGCTTATACTGTCCGTTTCCGGTAAGTACAATTGAATGTTGTGCATCAAAATCAAGCAATAGTTCATATATTACATCAGATTGAATTTGGAACTCGTGGTTAAGTTTTAAACCAGATTGAGAGCCACTAGGAATTTCAAGTGGATAGGTAACTCCATCAACAACTACATTGCTACCTTCACCAATGAATAACCGTATTTGGGTATAATTTCCAGCATCAAAAAAGTTACTACCTAGAATAGCACTTGCACCATTTCTTAAAGTAAGCAAATCATAGGTTGCAATATTATTATTTATTATCACCCAACCACTGCTTGAATCTACATCCGCTTTATGAACTTCAACCCTTGTAACAACAATATTTATGCTTTCATAACCAGCTGGTGCGTCAACCATTGTTATCTTTAATTCCCCTTGTCCACTATCAGGCGATGTCGAATCAGAACACCCTATAATGAATAGAGCTGATACGAACAAAAGTCCTAAAATGGAAAAATTAAATGTTTTTTTTACTAAATATTTCATTGTATGACTCCGTTAATAATTGTAAAAATTTTCTTTTGCATTTTTAGATTATCCTCAGACTATTAGCAACATAAATCTTTTTGAACACACTATAAACTATTGGAAATGTAGAGCTAAAACAATAAGCCGAAAGGATGAAAAAGGAACTAGTCCATTTGGTTGAGTAAAACATTTTATTTGCGGAAAATTACTACTTGCTTTATGATTCGTTACTTGCTTTCAATAGGAACAAAGGCAAATGTTTTGCATAGTGGCTTAACGTTTGCCTATGAATTGTTTAAAGCTTCGCAAACACAAGACGTAATTGTTCTTTGGTTTTACCAAGTTTTAATTGAAGTCTTCCCAAAAGTTCTCTCTCTTTTCCTTCTTCGAAAAGCAAATCATCGTCAGTTAGTTCGGCATATTCCTGTTTTAGTTTACCTTGAAGTTTGTTCCGGTTCCCTTTCAATAACGCATAATCTGTTTTTTTTCTATCATCTAATCTAGATCCACACGAAGCGAAGGGATTGTTCCTGTTCGAATAACTATTGTGTAACGAATATCTTTAGCTGCAAAAAAAGTAATTGTTGGAGATACAGTTTCGTTTTGAATTACTGCTGTAGCTACTATATTTCCTTCTGCAGCACTCTGATATGCAGTTGTTTCAGCTTCTTCAACATCGTTAATGTTAATAGTGTTTCCCCCTGTAGTCTGAACTTGGACATTTGCCTTAGTTGTACGTTCATTTCTAATGCGGAATTTAGGATTTTCCTCATCTGAACAACTAACTATTGCTAATAAGAATAGTACACTAATAATACTTACTAATAATTTTTTCATTTTTTTCATCCTTTTTATTTTGCCATATTATTTATTCACTTTGAATTAATATGGCAGTTTTTACATAATTGTTGATAATAGAACTATTGTCTTAATTTATTTTGAGCTCTTCATCATTTTATAAAAATCAATTTGTTGTGTGTATATATGAATAATTTGCAATTTCCAATCTAGTATGCAAGGAAAGTTTATCCATGATATTATGGATATGGCTTTTAACTGTATAAGTAGAAATATCAAGTTGTTTCCCGATTTTGTTATTACTTAATCCATCACCAAGTAAACTTATAACCTCGCATTCTCTTTTTGTCATTTTAACATCTTCTCGCAGGCTACTTTTATCATCTCTAACTGCATATTCAACAATTTGTAAGAAAAGTGAATTAGTTAAGAGAGTAGGAAGTACTGTTGAACCTTTAGCAACTTTTCTAATCGTTATTAATAAATCCATAAGAGAAGCATCTTGAAGAATGAATCCGTTAACCCCTGCTTTTACAAATTGTAAAATCTCATCACAAACTGGTGGTAGATTCTTGACAATTATTTTTGAAGAAGGAAAATCATTTCTAATTGTTTGTATAAATTGATTCTTGTTTTTGCTCTGTAATTCAAAATTTATAAGTACTACATCAGGCATTATAGGTACGATTTTTTCTAGATTGTATTTCCCAGACCCCAATGTGGAAATAACTAGCAAATCTTTATGAGGTTTAAGGATTTTAATTATATTATTTCGTAAAATTACATTGTCTTCTATAAGTAATAATTTAATTTCTTTCAAAATAATTCCATTTTTTGTTGATTAAAAAAGAACATTTTTTACATTTCGAATAATTATAAACCATCTCTTCAGCTCGTGGTAATCAAAACCAATATTTAGTCAAACTCAGTAATTATCAATGTTGCTCAACCTTTGCTGGTAAATCAATTTATAGTTGATATCAGATGAAAAACCATTTTTTTCATTGCTACTTCAAACTATTTATGAACATCTAAACTCTTCATATTACTATTTTAAAAGAATCAATTTTTTAGTATCAACATAAGACTCTGCTTCCAAACGGTAAAAATATATACCACTTGCAAGATTCACTTTTCCTTGGCTTGTATTAAATTGCACTCTGTAACTTCCTGCATTTTGATGACCGTTTACAAGTGTTGCTACCTCAACTCCAAGAATATTATAAACCTTTAATGAAACTTGAGTTGCTTTCATTATACTATATTTAATCATAGTTGATGGGTTGAAAGGATTTGGATAGTTTTGGGATAAAGAAAAGTTTAGAAGCTTCGTATTTTCTTCTATTGATGTAACAGTTGATGGTGCGATTACAGTATTTGCATCTATTGTTACGGCGGTCTGTGCTAAAGCTCTGCCGCTAAGTGTTGCACCAGTATACATCGCTATAGCAGTTTTGGATAAAATAATTCCCTTCATTGCTGCTGTAGTTCCAAGAGTAGCTTGACCAGCTACTTGCCAGAAAATGTTAGATGCCTTTGCACCACCAGCTAAAGTAACAATTGCACCGTTAGCTATTTCAAGATTCTGAGCTATCTGAAATATCCAGATGTCGTTTTCACTACCCGAAATAGTTACACCAGCATCACCTACCAAAACAGTAGTAGTCCACATATAAAGACCCGGTATAAGAGTCTTCCCTGTAAGGTTTCCAGAGTATAGTTCAGTAAAATCGGGCAGCAATCGTCCTGCTGCATTAGTGTATGCAGTTTCCATATCACCAATAGCTGTAGTTAACTTTGTTGGGGTTGGTTCAGTAAAATCGGCAGCAAATACTTTTCCAGTAACTAAAGATGAAAGTGAAAATGTAGTTGAAGCATCTGCTATTAGATCAAATCCAGTAATGTATGTTGCTGCTGCTGGACTAATACCAAGATCTCCTGTAATTTGAGTGCTTCCAGTACATGATATTCCAGTTTTTGCTAAAATCACAAAATCACCAGCAGTTCCAAGATTTACCGTTTCGGGTGATGATTGAGAAAATGCAATGCTCGGTAATATAAATGTGAGAATTAATATCATTCCCCAAAAGTGATTAAATCGGTTAAAATATTTGACTATATGAATTGTATTATATTGCATGTTGTTCCTTGTTACTATTAATGAGAAGTATTTATTATTTTTGAACCTGATATTAAGTTAAATGAATGTTACCATTATGTAAATCGAGCAAAGGGATGAATAGTGGACTACATCTTTAGGATGAGATAAAAGTAATATAAAGTATTTAAAAAATGATTTTTAGAGAACTCGCAAAGCTTTATAACGTTATTGGTCTTGGTAGGAGTTAAAATATCCACTTAATTGCATCTCGTTTTACCTTCTCAAAATGTCATACTCCCAAATCCGTCATTAGAAATTTATTCCTATCAACAGATTGGGGATAATGATTCAATTATAATGCAATACTTATTGGAATTATTCAACAAGTTGCATTTCTTATCTATTTAGATTTAATCCCTATCGGGATTGAATTATAAAGATAATGTTGTTAATGATATATCTATGAGATTGGGCTAAATTATGGTTTCTAATATCAAATAACTCCGCTAGGAGTTTAATTTTATTAGCTTTTTTTACAACACAAAACACGAACCCGTCTTCGGGTTCAATTTTTTCTTGTCCAAATAAACCCAAATGCAATCCCTAAGGGATTGATTTAAAAATCTAATTTGTTTTTCTATTATAATTTAATCCCTAGCGGGATTGATTGATACAAATTTAATCTCTCAATTATAACTTAATCCTTATCTGGATTGCTCGACAAAAATATAATCCCAAATCTGTCATTAGAAAAAAAATATCTGTTAACTTATTCTAATACAACAAGTTAGACTTACAAAAAGTGGACAATAATTACTAAAAACAATATTAGAAAAATTTACTTCTTTTATATAAAATATTTCCTCGTAACACATTTAATATCAATATGTTAAGAAAATAAAATGGTTTTCTAATGACAAATTTGTCATAATAAATATCAAACGACAAAAGATAAATTTCAAACAAATAACAAAAACAAATTTTAAAAAAAAGCCCAACTTTCACCAAATGAAAACTGAAAAAGCCCAACTTTTCAAAAAAATTGGGCTTTTTAAACCGCAAAGTTTGGATATTAGAAAATGAAATTTGGATATTATTTGGTTTTTGTGGTTTGACATTTGGTCATTCAAAACGAATTTTATTCGTAACTAAAACTATGTACTTGCAGTCCAGAGTGGTTTATTTTCAATTGTTGAACTTAAAAACCCCATAGCAACCAACTGCTTTTTGCTTTATCCATTAGTATTTTAAACCCTTCAGAGCTTTCTCTTAAATTAACCAAAGTACTATCAAAATTTTTATCGAAACTGATTTGGGCATCTTCCATTAGGTTTTTTAATCCGGCTGAACCTTCACTTAGATTATGAAGGCCAGTATTAAAATCTTGTGCCAAAGATTCATCCATTAAAAGCATGCCAATTGTTCCTTTTCCTGATTGTATTCTGTTTGAAATTAAAGCTAAATCTTTAGTTATACTGGATGTATTGTCAATTGTTGTTTTTAATGATAATAGAACTTCGTCAATATTAATGGGTGGAGTTGTTTTAATAATATCGTTGTTTTCCATCTCTTTTTCTCTGCCAGGGCCAGTATTAATAAGTAGTATTTTATTTCCCATAAGTCCTTCCGAACCAATACTAGCAATTGCATCCTTCTTAATATATTTTTGAGTGTCTTCATCAATAAGTATTTCTACACTAACTGAACTATCACTAACAATATTAATATTTTCAACAGTGCCAACATTTATACCTAAGAACCTAACATTACTACCAACTTGAAGATCAGCCACATCTTTAAATATTCCACTTATATGGAAAGTATCTGAAAACATTTGCTGTTTTTCACCTATAAAATATAGTCCGACAATGAGTATTGCTATTCCGAAAGAAACAAATATTCCCAGTCTTATTTTATTAGTCGTATTTTTTTTCATTTCATCTGCTCTATTAATTTATATTATTTATTCAAAAAATGATTTAACCCATTTATCTGAAGAACTTTCCAGATCTTTGTACAAACCTTCTGCAGCACAAATTCCATCCTTTATAACTATCATTCTATTTGCAGTAAGCTTGGCGCATTCAATATCGTGCGTTATAATTATTGAGGAAGTATTATATTTTTCTTGCACCTCAATAATCAGCTTGCTTATCTCTTTTGATGTAATAGGGTCAAGTCCTGTTGTCGGTTCATCATAAAGCATTATTTCAGGTTTTAAAATCAACGTTCTAGCTAAACCTAATCTTTTGCGCATTCCACCAGAAAGTTCAGAAGGCGACAGTTCAATTGTATCTGAAAGCCCAACATTTTCCAACGCTTCTTCAACAAGAGTATTTATTTCCTTTTTTGAAATAGAAATTAGTTGCCTTTTAAGTGGAAATTCAAGATTTTCTCTTACCGTCATGGAATCATATAGAGCTCCGCTTTGAAAAAGGAAACCTATTTTTCTACGTAGATTAGTTAATTCTTTCTCTTTTAGTTCAGAAATACTCTGTCCGAATAGTTTAAGTTTCCCCTCATCATGTTCAACCAAACCCACAATACATTTTATAAGTACCGATTTACCTGTTCCAGATTTCCCAAGTATTACAAGGTTTTCCTTTTTATTCAAAACCAAATTAATATCAAGCAACACATTATTATTTTCAAAAGATTTTTTTAGATGTTCCATCTCAACAACTATTTCGCCATTGGGATTACTACTCTTTTCGGTTTTTATTGAGGTTTTTATATTTGTCATTATTTTTCAGTTAGTAATTTTATATTAATACCAGATGGAACTTCCATATAGTCATAATTTTGTTTATAACTCATTTTAAATCCTCGTTTCATAATACTAAATTCAGTTTTGGAACAGAGTTAAAATTTGTACCGCCATCATATCTATAACAAATACCATTAAAGACGCATATACTACAGCTGAGTTTGCTGCTTTACCAACAACTCCTTCAGTTCCCTTATTTGCGTAATATCCATTGTAACATCCTATAAGTCCTATTGCAAATCCAAAGAAAAAAGTTTTAAGTATTGCAGGGAAAACATCCATAAATTCCAGGCTTTGAAATATTTGTGAAAAAAACAAAGAAAAACTTACATTTCCTTTTATGTTAACAGCAACATAAGAGCCTAACAAACCAATCGTATCTCCAAAAATCACTAATAAAGGAAGCATAAAAGTTGCTGAAATCACTCTTGTAACAACAAGATAGTTAAAAGGGTTAGTGTGTGATACTTGCATTGCATCAATTTGTTCAGTTACGTTCATTGATGCTAGTTCTGCTCCAATTCCGGAGCCTACTTTTCCTGCAAAAATCAAAGCAATTATAACCGGTCCTATTTCTCTAATAATTGAAACTGCAACCATCACTGGCAGCATCGATTCTGCTCCAAATTTTGCTAACGTTGGTCTTGACTGAACCGTAAGCACAAGTCCTAGAATAAAACTTGTAACTGCAACCAAAGAAAGGGACTTGAATCCTATTAGAAAAGATTGCTTCATCAGTTCATTTATCTCATAAGGCGGTTTTATAGCTTCTTTGAAAAACCGCAAAGTAAATATTGTAATTGAAGCCACTTCTAAAAAGAATTTATTAAATACCGAATGGGAAATAATTCCGGAATTGTTTTTAGGAATTGTTTCTTCCTTGTCCTTTCGATTTTTGAAGTGTTCTAAAATTCTTTTTTTCATAAAGTTACATCTTTAAGTTTAACTCTAAATTGACATACTAGGATATGCAGAAGAGTGAACTGATTCAATAGTCCAAAGGGATGAAAAAGGGACTACATCTTTAGGTTGAGACAAAAGTAATTTAAAGTATTAAAAATTGTTTATTAGAGAACTCGCAAAGCTTTATAGTGTTATTGGTTTTGGTATGAGTTAAAATATGCACTTAATAGCATCTCGCTTTATCTTCTAAAATGTCATACTAAATATCAAACGACAAAAGATAAATTTCAAACAAATAGCAAAAACGAATAACCAAAATCCAACTTTTACCAAATGAAAACTGAAAAAGCCCAACTTTTCAAAAAAGTTGGGCTTTTTAAACCGCAAAGTATGGATATTAGAAATTGAAATTTGGATATTATTTGGCTTTTGTGGTTTGACATTTGGTCTTTCAAAACGAATTTCACGGTTACTGAGCTTGTCGAAGTATTAGTAACTAAAACTACGTACTTGTAGTCCATAGTGGTTTATTTTCAATTGTTGAACTTATAAACCCCATAGTAGCAATCTGCTTTTTGCTTTATCCATTAGTATTTTAAGCACTTCTGTGCATTTTTTAAATTGACCATAGTACAATCAAAATATTTATAAATACTGAATTGCGTCTCTTCTTTTATGATTTTTCCATCCAGAACTTCTTATACTTCAATTCCCTTAAATTCTGTTGAATAGGTACTCCAAATCCATGCGGTAATTACCTATTAATTATGTGCCCTAATTTCTTCCATAATTTGTCCTTGTTTTGGTTCACTTTTTAGTCTTTTTTAGTCAATCTATTTTAGGACGATACACTTCATTTAACTTTTTCAGGACTCAACAACCTTTGTTATTGATTTTTTACCCTTAACCATTTTAGGTTCAATATCACCTTTCCGACTTTTAGCCATATTTACTTCGTCTTCAAAGAAACGTTCATTTCTAGCAGTTTCATTTCCTATAACATTAAGTGCTTGAGATTTTTGAGATTCAAATTCAGAACGCAATACTACAATCTGAGCTTCCATTACTTCTCGTTTGCGTTCAATTTCAAATTTCTTACTTTCAATTTCTTGTTTACGCATTAATAGTTCTTCATTATTTTGTGCTTCTTGGGATAATCTCGCTGAGCCAGTCAATACACCTTCTGGACCAACGTAGACATTAAGCAACTCAATTCCCTGGTTTGTGAGTTTAAATTCACGTATTTGATTTGAGTGAGCCATACCTCGCGATTTAAGAATATACAATCCTCTATTACGCTCACCACCTATTTCAATATCCCGCAAAAGCAACCAGGTATCTATTAGTGATGATATTGACATATCTGAAAGCTCCTGGTTAATGCCTGTATGTGAAAGACTTGCAAAGAAAGCAGTAATATTATTCATCTTTAAAAAATCCACAAGACGAAGTAACATTATTTTTACTTGAGTCTGATTTCCTCCTGTTAAGAATGCATCTATTGGATCCAGAACTACAATTTGCGGTTTAACTTTATTAATTAATTTGATTGAGGTTGTTAAATGATGTTCTAATCCATGGAGAGTTGGACGCGTTGCATGAAAATGAAGCAGTCCTTTTTTAGCCCAAGGTTCTAAATCTATTCCAATTGATAACATATTTCGCATAAATTGACTTGGTGATTCTTCGAAAGCAAAGTATAAAACCCTTTCCCCACGCTTGCAAGCCGCTTCAACAAATTGTGCTGCAATACTTGTCTTTCCTGTACCCGCAGTACCTGAAACAAGTACTGTACTACCACGGTAATAACCTTCGCCAGAAAACATTGTATCAAGACGCGGAATACCAGTTGAAACTCTCTCCTCTGATGAAATATGATTCAATCCAAGTGAAGTTACAGGCAGAACAGAAAATCCATCTTCATCAATCAGAAAAGGATATTCGTTTGTACCATGAGTTGAGCCGCGATATTTTACAATACGTAATCGGCGTATTGACGATTGCTCGTCAACTCGGTGATCTAGCAGAATCACACAATCAGAAACATATTCTTCTAATCCTTGACGTGTTAAAGTGCCGTTTCCTTTTTCGCCAGTAATTATTGCTGTAACACCTTTCTTTTTCAACCAACTAAATAACCGTCGTAATTCTGTGCGCAAAACAGTTACATTGGGTAGTGTTGTAAAGAGGGACTCAATAGTATCCAGCACAACACGCTTTGCACCTATTGTTTCAATTGCATTATGGATACGAACAAATAATCCTTTCAAATCATATTCATTACTTCCTTCAATTTCACCCCTTTCAACATCAATGTGTTCAAGCCAAATTTTTTTATGTTTTACAAGCTTATCCAAATCGAACCCTAAAGAAGCAACATTTGCTGTAAGTTCTTTTGCCGTTTCCTCAAACGAAATAAATACGCCTGGTTCATTGTATAAGGTTGCACCACGAACTATGAATTCCATTGCAAAAAGAGTTTTTCCACAACCCGCTTCACCGCATATTAGTGTTGGTCTACCTTTTGGCAATCCTCCCTCAGTAATTTCGTCAAAGCCTTGGATGCTGGTAGGGGATTTAGGTAAAGTTTTTCGTTGTTCTTTTGCTTCTTCCATTTTCATAACAATTTATCTCCAAATACATTGTATTATTTAAAATAATTAAAGTTTGTTTTTGAAAAACAATTACAAATATTAATTTGTTAACAAAGTACAATCACTTTATTATTTTTATAGTTAAGTCATAATACGAAAAATTTAGCGACAAAAAAATAGAGCAAAAGGATGAAAAAGGGCACTAGCTTTTTTAGTTAGCAAAGTGGGAAATAATTAATTTATTTGTGAAATAAGCATAATTTAATTCGATTCTGCTTGATAAGCATGTTTTGCTATTTGAACACGAGTATTTAAAGTAAGTTTTTCAAGAATATTGTGAACATGACTTTTAACTGTGTAAGGCGAAAGATGAAGAGTTTGTGCAATTTCCTTATTTGTGGAACCATCAGCAATTAAATCAATAACCTGTTTTTCACGCTTGGTCATGCGAACAGATTCTTTTATTGTCGTTTGCTTCTTTCCATTTAAGGCATGTTCAACAATTTGAGAAAATAATGAAAATGTTAAATGTGGAGGTAATACTTTTTTACCCTCCTGAACAGATCTGATGGTTTTAAAAAATTCATTAATATTAGCATCTTTAAGAATAAAACCAGATACACCTGCCTCAACAAATTCGAAAACATCTGCTTCCAACGGAATAAGATCCATAACAATAATTTTAACTTTAGGATAATTAGATTTAATTGTTCTAACAATATCAATACTATTTTGATTCCGTAAACCAAGATCAAGTAATACTATATCGGGAATTTTTTTTCCTATTTTCTGCAAAATATTTTCACCATTACCAACTGTTGAAATAACTTGCATATCAGCTTCTTTTTTTAGCATTGAAGCAATGCCTTCACGCAATAGTCTGTTATCTTCAATAAGTAGTATTTTAATTATTTCCAAAATTTTTCCATGTTATAGTTGTTTTTTCTTTCGGGTGTTAAAATACATTTTTGTTTTCATTTAAAACATTTTAAAACACTTAAAATTCATTAGAATCAATTACGTCATATTATTCTATGAGAAGCTAATTCAAACTTGAATTAACCTTTGTCCACAAGTGCCTTAATATTCTGCATTTATAAAATAATTTTCAAATTATATATTCTTAAAATATTTGCTTCATTTTATCAATTTACTTAAAATATATTGTAATATAAAAAAATATAATTAATATACATATTGTCTTCTAATTGTTTTAAATAATAATTCCGATAATAAGTAAAACTTTACCAGTATTTAAGGGAAGATTGTAATTAAATCAAGTTTATGTTTTTTTTTTACAAAACCTAGCTTACCCCATATAGGCAATGCTAAAAAAAGAAAAATTGGAACTTAGTTAATATTCGTTAAAATCAAAAATTCCATTTCAAGATGAGCAGTTAAGTTAAAAAATATATAAACGATTAAAATATATTATTCTTATATCTCACCAATTTTATTTTGCAGAACATAGAGACAAACTTGCAGAGCACCTTCTTTTGAATACTTAAATTTGGACATCAGATTGTTAATAAGAAATTTTACTTGTTCTTTTGTTTTATTATCGTAAACTTCAAATTTTGGTGTGTTATATTCTTTAATTGCACTTTCAAATGATGTGTATTGTAAGAAAGGTTGAAATATATTTTCTCTTAGACTTTTGATGTAATTTTCATAAATATCCTTGTAAATGGAAGTTGTTTCAATTGAATTTTCACTTACATTCATCTCTTGTAAACTAGTAGTAAAGCGCATTGTGGCGTTGTTACGGAATTTTTCAACTTCATTGTCTGTTGGTATTTCTTTAAATAAATACTGTTCAATAGATTTAAAGAAATTTTCGTTAATTTCAATTGTTTCGTTTGTGTAAGGACATAGTAGTTTTTCGCCAATATCATAGTTCAAAGCAAATAGATAATTTTGTATGTCTTTACTAATCCTTTCCTCATTTTTATTGAAAAGAGATTCTTTTATTTGTTGCATAATATTATAATCATAAAGCCTAATCACAGAATCAAAAAAACCATTTGGAATGCGCTTGGAATATGCATCATTTTTAGAAAAGAATTCCTTTACATTATCCATGGTTATTAAAAATTTCTTTTTCTTTTTAACCTCTTCATAATCCTTTTTTACCGAATCGTAAAATTCATGAAAAATATTAAGAGATTCTCTGCCAGAAAAACCAGTTCTTCCTTCAGTTTCAGATTCATTTATTAAGTCTTGTCGTACTTTTTTATTAAAATTATTAGAGTCTTCTGCTGTTAACCATTTAGGTATTTTATTGTTGTAAATTGAAAGTTTTAATAATTGCATACTTTCATCGCAATATTTAGAATACATCTTCGGATTTTTAATCCAATTACTAATTGTTGGGGATAAGGCTTTAAGACGTGAACTTATAATTATTTTTGCAAAATTATTTAGAACTCCAGGTAAAAACTTGTTTTGAATTTGAGTTCCATAAGAGTTAAAGTAAATTTTTACTTCTGCAGTGTAGTTTAGAATATAATTAACATTTATCTCAACAATTCTATCCTTAAAGGAATCTTGTATTTCAACTTTTTTTGTGTCTTCAGGATTCATCACTGCAATAAAAAGAGAATTTACACGCTCTTCAATGTCCTCAATTTTGTGAGTTCCTTCACTTATTATTCCATGCAAATCTATAAAGCGCTTTTCATTGTTGCCTTTTACATCCATTATTACATAAACGCCATTATTCGTTTTCGCATATTTTGAATATATATATTTTATAAGATTACTATCCTTAAATCTTTTGGAAAGCTCTTTTTGCATTTCTTTATTTGTATTGATAAAACTTTCCGATTCTTTATCACTCGGATTAAAGACTGTGACACCGTTACCTAAACGCCTATCAAAAAAATATCTTTTTGCATAAACCATATCGAAAATTTCAGAGGCTGATTCCACTCTGTTTGAAAGTGCTTTGTATATAGAATTGCAAATTGTACAAGCATCCTCATTGAAAATCCAATCATATTCTTTTTTATTAAATAGTTTAATTTTTGTTTTATCATTTAAAATTTCTTCCAGCATTGCTCGTCTGTGCTCTTTGGGAATTATTAAAAATGGATGATCATGACTAGGACAGGAAACATTGATATAACTTGGTGATTTATTAACTGGATTTTTCCCATGCTTTTCATAATACTCCATTAGTGCCGATTTAATTTCGCTAGAAAGATTAAGTGTTAATTTAGAATTATCAATTCGCCATAAAACTTCATGAATACTTCCTTCGGGTAAGTATGTATATTCTTCAAACTTTTGAAGAAGGTTATTTAAAAATGTACTTTTTCCACTGCCCGGAGGTCCAATGAATACATATATTTTATTTTGGTTTGCACCTGCTTTAAATGAATCTGCCAATCTCAATATTCTATTTGCAAGTGGTAAATCGGAGAAAAATGGTGTCTCGGTTCCGTCAACAAGCAGTTTATCGCAATTAATTGTTTTGAAATTTATATTTTCAGAATCATTCCTGTATTCATCTTCTTCAACAATATAATAGTAAATCATACTATTAAATAGCTGAAAAATATTACGGAAAACACTAAATGGTTCCTCACTAGCTCGTGCTAAAAATTGATTGAATGATAATACAGAATCTTTATCTTTGGTTTGTATTTTCCTTTCTAACAAATCCAGCGCAGTTTTTATTTTATTTTCTTTTTGGATTACCATTTTATCCACTATGTTAATTTTTGTTTTGTAACCTTTTTATTTTTAACTCTATATAAAACCTTTTGATATTTTGGTTCTAATTTTTCGCTTTTTTGTTTTTTAATTTCCTCCCAATCAATTTCTGTAGTTTCAAGAATAACTTCATTTCCCCATAAATATTCTAATCCAATTAAAGTATTTTTAATATAATCTCTATAAAGCTCTTTTCCCTCAAATAAGTGATATAATTTCAAAGCACCATTTTCATCTTTTTCAAATTTGATAAATGGGGGATGATAGAGACTTTCCATCATCATTTTTTTGTACTCAGAAGCTTTCCTACTTTTTACATAATATTCCTTAACATTTTTAACTGTATTAATTCTTTGACCCACAACCATTAACTTATATTTATCCACAAAATCCTGATCAATAAATCTATTTAGAAAAGTTGAATCACAATAATTTTCTCTAACATGAAATATAAAATCATTACCTAAATTAGAGCCGTTATCAAACTTCTTTCTATCTTCAATATCCATAATTTTATTATATGCATAACTATATTTTTCTTGATCTGCCATTTCTTTTATTTGCATGAATAATCGCCAGCCAATTGCATAAGGATTTAAACCTATATGATTTATTGAAGTTACTTTTGCATTTATTCTTGCAAAGGCAATTTCGTGTCCTTTAATTCTATCATCAAGCATAAATAGTTTTTCATGCCAATAACTTGCCCAACCCTCGTTCATTGTTTTTGTCCTAATTTGCGGAGAAAAATAGAGAGATGTATCGCGGACTATTTCAATAATACTCTGCTTCCACATATTGTTTTCTTCATTAAGAACTTTGCTTTCTCTCATAATAAACTGTAGTAAATCTGGTTTATTTTTTGACGCCATTACAAATTTGCCCTTTTTATAAAACGCATCAAACTCGGGATGCTTTTTTACAATTTTGCTAAAAAATATTTCATCTTTTTCCTCTGGGCTATTAGCAGAAATGGAATTGTATTTTTCAACTTCTTCAAGGAAAAATTTCATTGAAACTGTTTTTTCTGCTTGCAAAAAAGTATTAAAATAGTAATCAACCTTACTAGGTAAATTTAATAATTGGTAATCTTCAGTATTATCTAAATCACTGAAATAACCAATAAGATTATCAATACCTCTAGCAAATTCGATTACATAGTCAACCTCTCTTCCATGTTGTGAACGTAACCTGGCAACAATTCTTTTTTCGGTTAAAGCTTTTTCTTTGAAATCATAATCCCAAGTTTTGGAAAAAAACTTATTATTCTGGAAAAAATCGATATGCGCTAAAACATGATAGAATATCATTACATTCAGCCAATCTGGATTATTATCATTATAAAATGAAATTGCTGGACGTGTGTTTATTACTGTTTCAAATGGATTATTAGGATAAATATCGTATTCGCCTTTACCTCTTAAAACTTGAATATCTTGCAACCAATAATCATAAAGTGTAGGAATCATGTGTTTTGGACTAAGTTCAATTAAATCAGAATTTGTAACAATATATTCAAGAGTTTCGTTTCCAAAACGTAATCCAGCATCAAAAGCTCGCACTTTGCAGCCTTCCATTATTTGTTTTGTATGTTGGTCAATTAATATCATATTATTAAGAAATCAAAACTTTTATGCTTTCAATAATTCTTTGCTCATCTGCTTCACTAGCTATAAATGAATCAAAGTGTAGTTTTTTTGCTTCTGTTTCAAGTAATTTAGAGTTTTTTAAATATTTTTCAACTGCTGTATTATGACTTCCAGAGTAACTATTTTCCGCAACCGTTATTCCAACTCTGCTTGTGTAGGTTAACATTTTTCGCAATTCTAATAAAGATTTTTCACCGTTCGCATCCCAATCGTCACCGTCTGTTCCATGGAAAATGTAAATATTATAATCTTTAGCAAGATTATCCTTTTCAACTATTTCGTTTACTAATTTATAAGCAGATGCAATCTCTGTTCCGCCAGCAACATTTTTATTGTAATATGTATAAAAATCGGGTACTTCATGTGCCTCTGTATCATGTACTATAAATCTGCTTTGTACTTGTCGTTTGTACTGAAATACTAACCAACTATTAATATATATATGTTGTGTTACAACTACTTCGGTTGGTTTACCGTGCATTGAGCCAGAATAATCACGAATAAAAAAGACCATTGCCTGAGATTCGTAAGCTCTTTCGCGTGAAAGAATTCTATAAACGTGGTCATTTGGTGTTATAATTATTTTTGAAGCATCAATTTCTTCATTTTCTTTTATTGTACCTAAAGCTAAATTTGTTTTGACAACTCTTTTAAGCGTTGATTTTTTATCAAGAATTTGACCATGTCCTCTATTTTTGTCGGACAGATTATATGCATATTTTGTTAAAGAAGTTTTTTTGCCTTTTTCCTCAATGTTAGGTAATTCAAACTGTTCAGTAAGAATTCGTCCAACATCATAAGCATCTGCTCCCATTCCATGTTCAGCACCTTGCCCTTGTCCACCTCCTTCACCTTCTCCATCTCCCTCTGGACGCAAGGATTCTTCTCCAACCACTTCACCTTCTTCTCCATCTCCGCTTCCACCAGTAGGTGAACCTTCACCAATATTTTGGTCACTTGCCCAATGGTAAAATTTTTCTTCGGCTGTAGTTGGAACAATTATCGTTTTATCTTTTCCATCTTTTGCCGGTTTAACTAAACGTCCAAGTTTTATCTTTCGGGGATAACCATCTTTTTCGCGTATTTTATCTTTTTCCAAAAGTCTATCAAGATCATAAACTCTATTTGCGTGGAAAGCGTTGGTTGTAAAACCTATTAAAAAATCTTGGTCATTATAATCGTAAAGCCCTAAAAATCCCTTTTCATTATTAAGGAAATAATCTTGAGGACTTATTTGATCCTCAATTATCTTTTCTATATTTGCATTCTCATTAGAGATTCCAGATTTAGATTTAGTGATTTCAGACATTTTAACTCCGCAATAATTTTGGTACTTGGTACCATTTTATTTTACAAGTTAATAAACTACAATTTAATACAAAGTGGTTTCAAAATAGCCACTTAAGTTTGATGGTCCTGTGTACAGAAAAACTCAATTGTTTTTTCTGAACATGTATTACAGTAACCAAGCTTATTTACCATTGTAGAAACAATTCGATTATAGAGTTTTTCATTATCTTCATTTGTTCTGTTTGCAAGTGCACCAATAAGACCGCCGGCAGAAGCAATATCGGAATTTAATCTTGTATCTGTTACTGCTTTTACAATATCAGAATTATCCATAAAATCATAGTTTTTATCAGTCTGCAATTTTTGAGCATAAATTTTTCTTACTTGCCCACGGAATGATTCCTTTTGCTCTACGGTTTTCATCTCAAGTTCACTTTCCACAGCGTTAATAAAACGCTCATCAATTTTAATTGGTTGTGTTTTTCCAGTCTGTGGGTCACGATAGGTTATAATTTTATCTGCTCCAAGGTCAGATCTTCCCATTCCAATTATCATGTTTACATACATCATAACATCTTTTTTTATTGCTGAAGGTTCATCCATAAAAGCATTAAACATTTCTGTACGTATACGTTTTCGGTAAAGGCTTTTTGCAATTTTAAGATCATCAAAATACTTTGCGTGTTCTTTGTTATCCTGAATGTAATCTAAAATAACATTCTCTGCAGCTTTGAATGCATCTAAAGCAAACATACATTTACCTTCGTTTGTTTCTGTAAACCCGCGCTGAGTTGTTATCATTCTAGCCAAATCACGTTGTCCAAGTCCTTTTTGCCCAAATCTTTTTGTTAAATCAAATTCGTGTTCAAGTTCATCAACAATTTCAGCAAGGGCTTTCATGCTTTTATCACCAGCAACTTCGCCTGCTGCCAATTTCATCATATCAATTGGTGTTAATTTATCTTCAACACGAGGCAGTCTACTTAAAGTTACAATTACAGAAAGAGCATAAATTATATTTGGGTCAATGTGTAGTTTCTCACCAGTAAAAGTTGTTTTATTACCTTCACCAATTGCATAAGATGTAAGTTCCTTTTGAAGGTTATAATTAGTGTTGTGAGATACATAACAAAATTTACATCTATCAAGAATAGGTTTTTCTTCGCCATTTGTACGATAGTTTTGAACATCTGCATTATTACTTGTTGCAATTATAAAAGTATCAATTGGCCATTTAAAAGCATCAATTTCAATTTGTCGGTCTTGAACAACTCCAAGATAAATTTTCATTAAATCTGTTTTGTTTTTGAAAATTTCATCAGCAAAGTGAATACCGCCACCACCAACTCTTGCAAGAGCACCTCTACGCAAGTCAAATCTATATGGATTATTTGTGTCGCTAATGTGCAATAAACGCTGAATACTTTCTTCACCAACAAGGTCAACACCTGAGCTAGTGAGTTTATCCTTTGCCGGATATTTACCTGTTATTGTGCCAAGTGTAGAGCTGATAGGAATATTTATAACTTCTATTAGTTCAAGTAATTTATCAATATCACCATCATAAAAGTCTTTAATATTATTAATAATATATTCCGAATCAGCCCCAAGTGGACGATAATTTGTAAAATACTTATCAATAGTTTTGACATTAAATCCAGATTTAAGCAAGTATTCTTTTGAATCATCCTTTGAAGAGAAAAGATTCATCGCTAGAATCATTGGATCTTCGAAAGTTTGAGATTCGATACTACGAATTGAGCCGTAACCTTCCATTTCTGTTGGGATTTTAATTCGGAATGTATATTTATTATTTTCGGGTATGCTAACAAAATCACGATACAAGGAGGATAAAAATTCCACAAAGAAAGTTTTACCATTTCCTGGTTCACCAACTAAAACAAAAGCCATCTCTTTGCTTTCACCACCTTCCGCACTATCTTTAATAAATGCAGCAAAGTTATTTATCACATCATAAAGACCAATAATGTGCTTTTTTCCAGTTCGGAAATTCATGAAATCGTAAGTATTACGACCATTCACCACAACAAGCTTTATTTGTTTTGAATCGTCAAAGAGCATTCTTTCTAATGCTTGGAAAACATTTTCAAACTTATGCTCACCATTTTTCAGTTCTTGAAGATATTGGATAAGAGTTTTACTATTAGTTCGCATTTAATCCTCCACTTAAGGCTTAATTTGGACAAATAAAAAACGATATTTTGTGGATTTTAGTACTCAGTTTTTATAACAAGTACATTGGATATATAATGAAAATATTATAGAAACACAACACATTAAAAATCAATTTATGGAAAAATATTGTAGCTGAAATAAGAATAATTATGTATTTGTTGAAACAGAAGAATATTAGGAATTAATTTAAATATAAATTAATAATGCTCTAACGTAATTAAATAGCGAGTAGCAATTTAACTAGAAGCACATATTTTAAAAATTGGCTTTCTTAAAAGCTATAATTTTTAGAAGCTTTTAATCATGAGTATTATACTAATCTGCATGAAAAAAATCACTTGATTTTACAAATTCACTTTAAAGAAAGCCGTTAAACCCGTTAAATTATTTACATCTTTTCTATTTGGAACGTTGGAGTAATATCAACAGGCAATTTGTTTAATTTTTCCACTAGAATTTTAATTGTTTCAGAAGAAACAGCATATTTTTCAATTAGTGCTTTTGCTCCATTATAATCACCATTTGCTTGAATCATTAAAACTTTGTTAGCTAAATCGGTTAAAACTGGATAAGCTTTATCAAAATTGACTTTAATTTTCTGTGTTTTTGAATCAAACTCATAAGCTCCATTTTCGAGCAAATAGTTGTAAATTATGGCATTTCCGCCACCGTGAGCTTCGTTAACTCCAAAACGGATTGAACGAAAAACTCCTGCTAAAAACGTTACCCACATTTCCTTTTCAAAACTTTCTGGATAAACACCTTTAGTAATCATGAATTGATTGTTAAAAAGTCCTAATATATCAGCTTTACATTCTTCCATTATTGAATAAGTTTCTTTTAATTCCTTTTTTACTTCTGTCTTTTTGCCATCAATTTCAATAAAACCAGGTCCTAATCCATGAGACATTTCGTGCATTAAAGTGTGATTAAAAAATGCGTCGAAGGTAACAAAATTCCATTGTGATTGATTGAGTACAATTTCTGAAATTGGTTTAAGTAACTTATCAAATTTTGCTTGATGAACGTTTTTGAGCATTACTTTTTTTGAACCTTTTGCTTTACGCACACGCTCATCGTTTGGTAAATTGAATGCTAAAGTCTGAACTCCAGCTTTTGTATCGCCAGCACTAAACACTTCTTGAGCTACAACAATGGGGGAGTCGCTGCCACGTTCAAAGTTTTTGTGTTCTTGTGGAATTGGTAAATTTTGTTCCATTTCGGTTAAGTAGTTAGCAAATGTTTTTAACTTCTCGGTGCTTTCTGGGTCAACTAGAGTTAAAAACATTTCGAATGAAGCTTTGTAATTAAAAAGTTCATCTTCATAAACTTCGTATGGTCCAATTATAACTTCAATTGTTGGGTCGTTCACATCCATCCAAGCCATGTCGCTTTCGTAATAATCGTTGGTTAAAAACGCTTTTGCGCGAGTTGTTAAGTAGTTTTTTAATGAAGGATTATCAGCAAATTCAGCAGCTTCATTCATTAATTTTGATATTTCTAATAACTGAGCTTTATAATATTCGGTGTATGGAATTGCGACAAGATTTCCATTTTCTCGTCTGATTACAGTAAATTCCGAAGTAAACTCAGCTTCTTTTTCTGGATTATCTTTTAAGAATTTTTCAAACTCTTCTTTTGTCATATCTTCGGGGTAAAAATTGGCGCCTTTCGGTTTAGTATTTTCTTCATAAAATGGATTGTTGTGGTCTAATCTATCAAAAGGTCCAAAGTTAATTCTAAAATATTCTAGTGCAATTTTTTCACTTGGCTCTTTTGATTTTAGAAGAATCTCTTCAATTTCCTCATTTTTAGAATAAACTTGGTCAAGAAAAATTCTATCAATAATTTTTCCAGCTTCATAAAGTTTAGAAACGACAATCTTTTGTCTTTCATCCAATAAACTTTCATCAAAAGTTAATTCCGTTTTGGAATATTGATTGATTTTCTTTTCCAATTCTGAATTCTCCTTTATTTTTTTATTATCAGAACAACTGATAAAAAGTGTTGAAATTAATAATGTAATAATTAGTCTTTTCATAATATTTCCTTAAAATATTTAATTAAGTTTTAATATATAAAACTACTTTTCTTTTTTCAATTCTTCCAATAATTCTAATTGAATTTCAATCATTCTTTCCTATTGTTGAACAAGTAAATGGTCAACTTTTTGATGTAACGGAATTGCTAATAAAAATGAAAACAAAAAAAATGCTTTGTTCAAATTACAGGCACACCCCAGATGCTAAAGCATCTTCCCATCTAAAGCAATGCTGTCAACTTAAGACTATTAATCATTTCAAATGTGGCTAAAGCCATTTTCTCTCTATTTGTTTTTATCCAGTCGCTTAAAAGCGACGGTAATTGCCGTTTACTTTAGAGGCTGTGTTAAAAATAAAGAACTCACCCTAAATCCCTCTCTTAAAAAGAGAGGGACTTTTAAAAAACTGTGAAAAACAATGATTTTCCACCCCTTCTCTTTTAAGAGAATGGGTCGTGGGATGAGTTCTAGTGCTTGACTTAAAATTATCACACAGCCTCTTTAGTAAACGGATTTTAGAAAAACAAAAATTATTATGGCTTTAGCCACATTTGGATCATTAAGTTGACAGCATTGCATCTAAATAGAGACTTTTAAAAATTGCGAACCCAAAACATCCCCTCTCGAGAGGGGAAAGATGCGGTGCTTTTCCACATCAAGGGGTGTGTCCGTGACATTTTGTCACAAAAAGAGTCAAGCTTGAGGCTCGGAGAGTCAGCGTCGGAGCAAAAAGATTCGGCGTCGAGGCTCGGAGGTTCAAACGCGAGGCAAAAAGGTTCAGCATCGAGGCTCGGAGGTCCAAGCGCGAGGCAAAAAGAGTCAGCGTCGAGACTCGGAGGTTCAAACGCGAGGCAAAAAGATTCGGCGTCGAGATTCAGAGGTTCAAGCCCGAGGCAAAAAGAATCAAAGCGGACTCTTTTAGAATCTTTTGAGATGTTTCTCAAAACAAAATTAGCAATTTCAAAAATCTTTCTTGACACAAACAATAGTTATCCCTATTTTGCCATACACAAAAAAAAACGGCAACTTAAATTTATTGAAGGCAATTTGAAAATAGGCAGCTCAAATATAAATAATTTACAAACACAAAAATTCCACTTAACAAGAACAACAAAAGGTGTATTTTTCGACTATCGACTATCGACTATCGACTATCGACTATCGACTATCGACTATCGACTATCGACTATCGACTAATACGTTTCTATATATTAACCCAAATACTAAACAATAATTAACTATTCTAAAC
>Ga0180007_10001807_pt1 | contig 27109 bp, 25 predicted proteins | sample MM_PC_MetaG_FD_121122 | JGI IMG/M metagenome (GOLD analysis project Ga0180007, IMG submission 121122) | Groundwater microbial communities from the Aspo Hard Rock Laboratory (HRL) deep subsurface site, Sweden - MM_PC_MetaG | ecosystem: Environmental > Aquatic > Deep subsurface > Groundwater... | reverse complement strand
CAGACCGCTACTCGGGCCCCCTCCACCGCCTCTTTAATCTCCGGGTACCAGTCAGCGCCGGTGTTGATCTTGCGGTCATGCCAGAGCAGCAGATCGCCTTGCTGCTCAAATGCCTTGAGATGGGGGAGAAGCTGATTTTTCCACTCCTCATCCAGGTGGCTATAACTGATGAACACCGTGGGCCTGGCAGTACTCATCCGATTCTCTTTCCGGGTTGGCTGTTTAGCGGGAAATGGGGATGTTGACGTCTTCCCCAAAAATGAATGATTGCTCAGAAAAAAACCCGCAATTAAAGAATTTGCAAGAGAAAACTGCTATGAGATGGCAGGAAAAAGAAAAAAAAGGAAGAAAGCGGATGGGGATGTAGGGGCACCCCTTGTGGGTGCCCTATCCCAGGCGGATACCGAATTGGCCATCATGCAGTACGCGAACTCTAACTGCCTGGACAGTGGCAAACAACGGGTAGCCCGCTCCCAGGGCACCCACAAGGGGTGCCCCTACAGGAATGACAATTGGCAATCATTCATTTGTACCCCGTGTCATTCCCATGCAATCGTCCCGCCTAGATACAAGGGGGGCGGTTCGCGAACCGCCCCTACTAATTCCCCGTGGCAAAAGCCAGGCCGGGCGACAACTAATCCCGGTTGCCGATGAACTGCAGCAGGCTGAGGAACAGGTTGATAAAATCAAGATACAGGGCCAGGGCCCCCATGATCGCCCCCTTGCGGATGGCTGACTCGCCCTGCTGCATGATGCCGGAGGCGCCGATCTGGGTGATTTTCTGCACGTCATAGGCGGTGAGCCCGGTGAAGATAATCACGCCAAGCCCGGAAACGATCCAGGCCATCATGGAGCTCTGCAGGAAAATGTTGACCACCGAGGCAATGATCATGCCGACCAGACCCATAAACATGAATGAGCCCAGGCCGGAGAGATCCTTCTTGGTCACCATGCCGTAAATGGCCATGGCGCCGAACATGCCTGCGGTGATAAAGAAGGTGGCGGCCACGGAAGTGGATGTATAGATACGCAGGATGACGGACAGGGTGACGCCGTTTAAGGCCGAGTAGATGAGAAAGAGGGCGGTTGCCACCGGGGCAGAGAGACGCGTCACCCTGGCTGACAGATAAAAAACCAGCCCCAGCTCGGCAATGATGATGCCCCAGCGCATCATGGGGTTAAAGATGAAAATCTGCATGGCGGTTTCCGAGTTCGCCACCAGAAAGGCCATCAGCCCGGTGAGACCCAGCCCGATAGCCATCCAGTTGAAAACCTTGGCCAGGAAAATTGTTGAGGCCTGGGTTTCGGCCTGTGAAACGGTTATCGTTCTATTTAAGCCATTCTCAAACATTTTCTTGCTCCTTCGTAATATGTGAAAAAAGTTGAAAGTCTTGGTCAAACAAACCATGCGGCGCCGCTGCGCCCAGAATTTTTATAAAATCACCTTAAGGGTTTGTCCATAAATAAGCTCTTATTTCTTTGCACTCATTAATATAGCCACTGCTCTCGTCGAGTCAAGCTGTTCAAAGGCTATTTTCAAGGCGGCGGTCAAGGGAACCGACAGCAGCATGCCGGCAATTCCCCACATCCAGCCCCAGAAAACCAGGGAGAGCAGAACCACCAGGGGACTGAGGTTAAGACCCCTGCCCATAACCTTCGGTTCCAGGATATTACCCACCACCATCTGGATGAGGACCAGGATAAGCGCCACCAGGGCGGCCTTACCGAAACCGAACTGAAAAAGGGTGATGGCCACCGGCGGCAGCACGGCTATCAGCGAGCCGATATTGGGGATGAAATTCAGCAGAAAGGCCAGCACCCCCCAGAGCAGGGCAAAGGGAACGTCAAAAAGCGCCAGGGCAATGGTGACCAGCACGCCGGTCAACAGACTGATCAGGGTCTTCAGGCCGAGATAGCTCTGCACCGCCTTGTTGATCCGGCCAATGACCTCAAGCGTCGGCTTGGCATTTTTCGCACCCAGCCCCTCGACCAGACGCTGGGTGATGCTCTCCCGCTCGGCCAGCATGAACACCATGATCAGAATCACCCAGAACATGTTGCCGAAAAAGGAAAAAAAGGAACCGCTCAAGCGCTGCACCATGCTGCCTATGGGTTGCAGATCGACCTGTTTGAAGCTCTTGATAACCGAGTCGTACATTTCCCGGGCCTGATCGGGGCTGATATTGAACCATTTGAGCAGATACGCGGCATAGTCCCAGAATTTCTTCTCAAACTCGGGAAGCTGCTGGTAAAATTCTTTAATATTAAGGCTTACCATGCTGCCGATGAGATAGATAACACTGAGGATGAAGAAAACCACGATGATGATGCGCAGAGAGCTGGGGACTTTGAGACGCTGCAGGATTTCCATGGGAATGCCCAGGGCGTAGCAGAGCAGCAGCGAGATGAAAAAAGGGACAAACAGGAAGCCCAGGGTTTTGAAAATGAGCGTCATGCACACCAGCAAGGTGGCCCAGGCCGCAGCCTTGACCACTCCGAGCCCTTGGAACTTCATCATCTTTTGCATTTCTTCTCGTCTATTTTCCATTTCTTCACGTCTCTGAAAGAATTCTAAACATATCACCCGGTTCCGGCAGAAAAACATGGAGCCCGCCAGTTCCGTCCAGCCCGGCAACTTTTTTCTTGGCGGTTTCTCTGCAGGTTCGCTCCAGATGTACCAGGGCAAGATGTTTCCCCCCGGCGCGGCTGGCAAATTCGAGGCATTTCATGATATTGCCGTGGTTTTCCACCTCCCTGTCCAGCCTGAAGGCCTCGTGCACGATCAAATCACATCCTGCTGCCAGAGTTTCCGTTTCCCTGGTCGGCCTGCCATCCCCGCTGTAAAAAATCCGGTGGCTGCCGTCATCAATGCGTATGGACAGACAACGCTGGGAATGGATATTTTCCGCCGAGCTCCAGTTCGTGCCGGCAATTTCCCGGGCCTGTCCCGGTTCTATTTCCACAAAATCAAGGTGGTACATGAGCCGCGGCAGAAAGCCGGGGTAGGCAAGCTCCATGGCCGCCGTAATCTTTTCCAGGATGCCCTGCTGCCCGGCAATAACCAGCTTTTTCCTCCGGCCCATTTCCCAGAATCTGAGGAGCAACAGCGGCATGCCGAAAAAATGATCGCCATGAAAGTGAGAAATCCAGACAGCGTCCAGTTCGTCCGGATCGCTGCTCAGACCAAAATAGAGATGGGGGGTGGTAAAACCGCAGTCCAGCAGGAACCGCTGCCCCTTTCCCGCTGTCACATGAAGCGAGGTATTGGGACAGTGTTGATCGCAGGCTTCGCCAACCCCTAAAAAGTGTATTTTCATATGATGAACAAACTGAAAAAAAAGTACTTTGTCCAGTTAAAAAGCATGACAAGGCCATCATCCCTGCACAAAATTATTTCCATGTACCCGGCCAATAGCATGCTGTTGACAGAGACGCAAGCCGGGCAAAAAAAATGTTCGCCGGCATATTGTCTGATAAAAATGAGCAAGTCAGACGGCAATTATATGGTATACTACCAAAATGGCAAATTTTTCATTCACCCAGGAAATTACTCACCTGCTCTCAAAATACGAAGCTCTGGCGCCGGAAGAGCAGAAACTGCTCCAGTTCATCTCGATTGTTTTCGAGCCCGCCGGCACTGCAACCACCATCAGCTGTTTTCGGGAATTTACCGGCAGGCATGATGATGAAAGTCTGCCCGGTGAGGAGCGATCACAATCAGCGGCGCTACGCAAACTGCAGGAACAGGGTCTCGCGACCTGGCGCTGCCAGTGCAACCCCCTAATTGTGGAAATCATCAGCAGAAAGGCCCTGAGCGCAGGTAACTTTGCCCGCATGGCCCGCATCATTGCCAGAAATCTTCCCGTCCAGGGGCAGGCGTACGATGCCCTGCAGCAGAAAGGCCAGCGCCATCTGCGGGAAATGCGCATCGGGCTGTATCTGAACGATTTCGATCATTTTAATGACCATCTGCTGCGCTACTATGACTGCCCGGAAACCTCGGAACAGCACTCGCCCCTGGTGGAGATCGTCAACAACCCGTTTGAGGCGCAGTGGTTCAGCACCCTGCCGCCCCACCTGCAGCTCCACGGCCTGCATGAAATAAGCAGAAAAAGCCTGCTCCATCTTGAATCGTTTGCCCAGCCCCTTGCCTATCTCTCCGATGAAAACATCCTGAAGATCATCCCTCCACCGGGCTGGCCATCAGTCTATTATCTGCTTATCCTCAACCAGTTGCTGCGCGCCGACATCAAGGCAGCCCGGGAAAAAATCGCCGAAGGCAAAAACCATATTGATTCCTTCGGCCTGCGGGGCTGGCTGGAATTCCTGGAGGGCCGCAACAGCGATGCCATCGCCAGCTTCCAGGAGGATCTGATCGATCTGCGCCTCAAAAAAGAGTCGAAAAACGTTTTTTTCATCGGCATGGAAGGACTCATCTTCATCCTGGCTCTGCTGAAATCCGGAGACTACAGAAAGTATCCGATCATTGCCACCTTCATCTCCACCTTGGAAACAGAGCAGAGTAATAATCCCCTGCTTCCTGCCTACAGGATTCTCCAGCAGGTGACCAAGGCAAAACTGGAAAACTTCAAGCTGGACTCCACTGCACAGATATGGCAACAGGATGAAAAAGACGCGGTGACGGCCCTATTCATGGGGCTTGGCAGTTTCTGGCTCAATGGCGCGCTGGAATCAGCCCAGCGCCACGAACTGCATGAATTTTACACACGGGCCAGAGAAAACGGCTACGACTGGCTGGCCATGGAATATGCTTCCCTGCTCTATCAAGCCACCGAAATCGAGTCTTATCAAGACTTCAGCCGCTCTATCTGCGGGGAATCGGCACTCACCTCTCTGCACTCCGTGCTACCCCATGAGAAATCGTGGCAACGAGCCCTGAAGGCCTTAAATATCGTCAGCCTGGAAAATGAGGAGAATGGCCAACTCCAGTACAGAATGGTCTGGATGGTGGACTTCAAGGACGGTTTTGTTACCATTTACCCCAGGGAACAGAAGTTTACCGCCAGCGGCAAATGGAGCCAGGGACGCTCCGTGGCCTTGAAGCGTCTGTATGCCGGAGAGAATCTCTCTTTCCTCACGGAGCAGGACCAGAGAATCAGGGCAACATTACGCAAAAAGGAGTTCAGCCATGAAACATCCTTTGAATTTGACATGGATGAAACCCTGTCCGCCCTGGTCGGTCACCCCCTGCTCTTTTCCAGCACACACACCTCAGTGCCGGTTGAATTCACCAGAGGGGAACCGGAACTGCATGCCACCCAGAAAGATGACAAGGTGCTGCTGGAATTTTCCTCACCCATCGGCGACGAAAAAGTAATGGCCTTACGGGAAACCCCCACCCGCTTCCGCATTATCGAGATCTCCGAAAAACACCGCAAAATTGCGGCAATCATCGGCGACGACGGCCTCATCGTTCCGGAAGGCGCTAAAAAACAGGCCCTTGAAACCCTGGGCAATCTTTCCTCCTGCCTGACCATTCACTCTGATATCGGCGCCACCTCCAGAGAAATAGAAGAGGTACCGGCGGCGGACAAGATCATCATGCAACTGCTGCAGGTGGGTAACGGCTTCAGAGTCTCCATGCTGGTTAAGCCCTTTGCCACCGGCGGTCCCTATCTCTACCCCGGCGAAGGGGCGATGAACGTCATGGCCGAAATCAACGGCAAACGCCTGCAAACCTGTCGCAACCTTGACAAGGAGAGAGAGAACTGCGCGCAGATTGAAGAGAGATGCCCTACCCTGGCCAGACTGGGCGGGATGGACGGCGAATGGTTCATCGAAAATCTGCAGGATTGCCTTGAGGTTCTTTCTGAAATCCAGAACCTGGGGGATGATGTCATCATTGAGTGGCCGGAAGGGGAAAAACTCACCATCCGTCATCATGCCTCGTTTCATGATTTCCATGTGCAGATCAGACAGAAACAGAACTGGTTTGAACTGGAAGGACAGCTCACCATCGACCAGGAAAAGGTGATGGAGATGAAAACGCTGCTGGAACTGACCCAGGCCAATTCAGGCAGATTCATTCCGCTGGGCAAAGGCGAATTTATGGCCCTGTCCCGGGAATTCCGCAAACAGCTGGATGAATTAACCTCCTTTACCGAACCCCTTGGCCAGAAACGGCGGATGCATCCTCTGGCATCCTGCGCCCTGGAAGGTTTCACGGAAAGCGGCGTTCAGTTGACCGCCGACAGCTATTGGCAGGAACAGCTGCAGCGCATCCGGGAATCACGCTCCTTTCACAGTGAGGTGCCGACAACCCTGCAGGCTGAACTGCGCGAGTACCAGATTGAGGGATTCAAATGGCTGGCCCGTCTCAAACACTGGGGTGTCGGCGCCTGTCTGGCAGACGATATGGGACTGGGGAAAACCGTGCAGAGCCTGGGCATCATTCTGCAGGAGGCGCCCCAGGGCCCTTCCCTGGTGGTAGCCCCCACCTCCGTCTGCATGAACTGGCAGGAGGAAATCCTCCGTTTCGCTCCCACCCTGCAGGCGGTGATCTTCGGCGGCAAAGAACGGCAACAGCTGCTTGACACTCTTGCGCCTTTTGACGTGCTTATCTGCAGCTACGGTCTTCTGCAGCAGGAAACCACACTCCTTTCCTCCAGAAAATGGCAGGTCATTGTGCTGGACGAGGCCCAGGCCATCAAAAATATTGCCACCAAGCGCTCCAGGGCAGCCATGGAACTCGATGGCAATTTCAAGATGATCACCACCGGCACCCCCATCGAAAACCACCTGGGAGAACTATGGAATCTTTTCAACTTCATCAATCCTGGTCTTCTCGGTTCCCTGGATCAGTTCAATCAGCGCTATGCCCTGGCCATTGAAAAAGACAAGGACAAGAATGCCCGGAAAAAGTTAAAAAAACTGATCCAGCCCTTCATCCTGCGGCGTTTGAAAAGTCAGGTCCTGGAGGAGCTGCCGCCGCGTACCGAGGTCACTCTCCAGGTCAATATGAGCCCTGAAGAGACAGCCTTCTACGAAGCATTACGCTTCCGCGCCCTGGAGAAAATCGTACGCAGTGACGCCTCTCCCTCCCACCGGCATATGCAGATCCTGGCGGAGATCATGAAACTGCGGCAGGCCTGCTGCAATCCCAAGCTTGTCCAGCCGGATACGACCATTCAAAGCTCCAAACTCGAGCTTTTCGGCACCATCATCACGGATCTCATCGAAAACCGCCATAAGGCCCTGGTTTTCAGCCAGTTTGCCCGGCACCTGCACATCCTGCGCGCCTTTCTTGACCAACGCCATATCACCTATAAATATCTTGACGGCTCCACACCGGCGCTGAAACGCCAGGAACAGGTGGCTGAGTTCCAGGCCGGAGAAGGGGATCTCTTCCTCATCAGCCTCAAGGCAGGCGGTCTGGGGCTCAACCTCACCGCTGCCGATTATGTTATTCATATGGACCCATGGTGGAACCCGGCGGTGGAGGACCAGGCCTCGGATCGAGCCCATCGCATCGGCCAGAAGCATCCCGTCACCGTTTACCGGCTTGTCACCAAAAACACCATCGAGGAAAAAATCATCAGATTGCATCATGACAAACGCGAACTGGCTGACAGCCTCCTGGAAGGCAGCGATATGAGCCATAAACTGCGGGCGGAAGATCTCCTGGAGCTCCTGAAAGATTTTTAGTAATAGTTATTATTTATTTGCCTTTTTCTCCATCCATGCTATGATGTTAAAAAAAACAACTCATTAATATAGTGGAGGAAATTATGTGTCTTGAAGTGAAGAAAAAATGTGAATGCGGTAGCAGACAGGTACAGTTTCATCTGCGGGACAATATCATGAACCCCAATGTGCTGGACCGTCTTTTCTGCCCGGACTGCTCGGCAGACACCCCCATCAACCGGGAGACCATGCTCCAGGATAACGGCTGGATCATCGAGTATGACATGACCCTTGCCAGAATGTACGGTCTCACCCAACTCTCCCTGTCAGCCGATGAGATCAGTCCGGAATTTATTTTTGATCAGGGCTATGCCACCTGGCGGGAAATGTATCCCGGTGAGTCCGGGGATATTGCCGGTGAAAGGGAGCGTATCATTGCCGGGAGAGACGAGAACCCCAAAAGGTATCTGCAGGAAATCAACGCCTGGGCCATCACCCGGATCAACCGCCTGAAAGAGGCGGGCTGGCGCAAGGCGATGCTCGCTTAAGACAGGGGGACAAATGCGCCTCACCCCTCTTTACCTCATTCTTGCTTGACACCCGAGCAAAGGCGGGTTTATCCTGAAATGTACGGGGAAAATTCCGCCTTTGACCAATTTTTACAACCGCAATGAGTCTGCCCGGGAGAGTCATCATGAAACAAACCATTCTGTTTCTTTTCTTTCTGCTTGTCCCCTTTCTCTTCTCCGCCCCCACCGTTTCCGCCCAGGAAGGCTATCTTACCACCGCTGAGCTGAAAAAAATTCTCTCCGACAGAACCTTCCTGATAACAGCCTCGGACGATATCCCGAATGGCAGTCATATCTATTTTGCCGGTGACGGCAGATATACCATCCTCTTTCCCACCGGCAACACCCGCTCATCAGATATTTGGAATATTGACGAAAATAATAATTTTTGCATGCGTCGGGCTCGCCGCTCGGGAAGCGGTACAAATTATATCACCCACTGCGGCAAGGTATCCCTGGCCGGAGCCAATGCCTTGACTCTCTACAATGAAGAGGGTAATCCGGCTAAAATGCTGCAGTTCGTGGGTAATGGCGACCTGCTCAGGCAATTCGCCAAGTAACAATCAGCGCGTTGAGAATGCCCTCCAACCCGACGTGATGCATCCCCACGTTATCGCATCGCCACAGCAAACCCCACCGATTACTCATCCTGGTCCCTTATTCCCCTGACACGAAGTTTCTTGTTGGCAATTACCGGCTACATGGTATATCAGTGTTATTTCAAGATGAAACGTTAGGCATCATGGGTAAGATAGGAGAAAAAAGCATGGAAAGTCTCGTTGGGAGATATACCATCAGGCGAAGGCTCATTTTCATCACCATACTGTTTATGGTGTTTGGCGGCCTGCTGGTGCCTGACTACTCCTGGCAGATATTCTCCCTGAAAAAGAAACTCATGGCCCTGGAGCAGTTTCATAATTTTTTGGATGATGTACTGGAGTTGCGCCGGTACGAGAAAAATTTCCTCTTCGGTATCGGCAACGATAACGTCTCCCCCATTTTAGCCTATCTGGGCAAGATCCAATCCCATATCGCCACCCTGGAGGATGATATTCTTGAAGTCACGGACAGGAAGGAATATGATAATTTTCTCGGCACCTTCTACCATTACAAGGAAATATTCCGAAAATACAGCTATTCCGCGGAGGTAGACTCAACAGAGATCAGGGAATCAGGCCGGGACATGGTGGAGTTCGCCGAGAAGCTGGTCAAACGCAAGCATGACCATCTGCACAGCAGTCTCGAACTTCTCCTTTACCGGTTTGTCGGCATCACGGGCACCCTTTTCTTTGCCCTTATCCTCATCTTCCAGCTGCAGGTCAGGAACGTGTTGAAACGCATCGCCTTTGTCCAGAAAGCTACCCGTGACGTGGTCAAGGACAAGTTTACCCCCATCGCCGATAACGCCAAAATCCAGGACGAGGTCACCGGACTGATTATTGCCTTCAACAAGATGGTCACCGAGATCGATGCCAGAAAGGAACAGCTGGTACAATCCCGTAAGCTGGCCGCCATCGGCACCTTCTCCTCCGGTATCGCCCATGAATTAAACAACCCCCTTAACAACATTTCTCTGTCAGCCGATACCCTTCTGGAGGAATATGATAACCTCTCCGAAGCAGAGGCCAAGGAGATCATTACCGACATCATCAGCCAGACGGAAAGGGCTTCCGGAGTTGTCAAGAACCTGCTGGATTTTTCCCGGGACAAAGCCCCATCCTCCATGCCGCTGCGCATTACGGACGCGGTGGAAGCTTCCCACAAACTTATCGCCAACCAGCTGATGATCAACGCCATCTGGTTTGAAAATTATATCCACGAGGATCTCCCCCTGGTCATGGGTGATATGCAGAAACTGCAGCAGGTGTTCATCAACCTGTTCGTCAACGCCATCCAGGCGATGCCCGAGGGCGGGGGTCTCCTATACGTAGATGCCCAGCCGGCGCCGGACGGCATGCTCAAGATCATCGTCAACGATACGGGACCGGGTATACCACCGGAGATCATCGGTCATATTTTCGATCCTTTTTACACCACCAAGGAGGTCGGTGCCGGAACCGGCCTTGGCCTGTCCATTGTTTACGGTATTATCAAAAAACATGGCGGCTATGTTGAAGTAAAGAGTAAAGTGAATGTCGGCACAACATTCATAATTTATCTGCCCATTGCAGGAAACCCGGAAGAACAGCAGGAAAAGCAAGATGAAAGTCGCCATAATTGATGATGAAGAGATGGCCTGCCGCCTTATAAAACGCGTCCTTGATGCAGAAGGGTTTGAGGTGGAATATTTCCTGACCGGCCATTCCTTTCTGCAGAGACTGACCATGGAGACATTTCCCGTTGTTTTTATCGATCTGCATCTGCCGGATATGAACGGCATGGAAATTCTCACCCAGGTCAAAAAAAGATTTGAAGATACGGAGGCGATCATCATAACCGGCCACGCCTCAATCGAAACGGCGGTGGATGCCATCAAGGCCGGAGCCTACCATTACATCACCAAGCCCTTCAAACGTCATGACGTGCGGTTGCTGGCCAACAAGGCCAGAAAAAAAATCGACCTGCTGGTGGAAAACCGTGCTCTCCGCCAGGCCCTGAGCCAGGGCGGCACCATCGCCGGCTTTGTCGGTTCCAGTCCGGCCATGCAGGAGGTCTTCGCCATGATCAAAAAAGTGGCCATGGTCAACTGCAATGTCCTGCTCCAGGCGGAGACCGGTACCGGTAAGCAGATGGCGGCCAGGGCCATCCATTCCCTGAGCCCCAGAAAAGAAAATGCGTTCATCGCCTTCAACTGCGGCGGATTTGCCGAAGAACTCATTGCCAGTGAACTGTTCGGCCATGAGAAAGGCGCCTTTACCGGCGCCACCGCCACCAAAATCGGCCTGCTCGAATCCGCTGCAGAAGGCACCGTATTTTTAGACGAGATAGGCGAAATGCCCCTGTCCATGCAGGTCAAACTGCTGCATGTGCTGCAGGAACGACAGATTTTCAGGGTGGGCGGCACCAAGTCCATTGATCTGGATATCCGCATCATTGCCGCCACCAACAAGGACCTGAAAAAGGAGGTTGAGGCGGGCTCATTCAGGGAGGACCTCTTTTACCGCCTCAACGTGGTCACCATCCGCCTGCCCAAGCTCACGGAAAGAAAAGACGATATCCCGCTGCTGATTTCCCATTTTATCGAGAAATTCAGTCTGGCCTTCAGCAAGGACACCAGGCAGATCTCCCCCCAGGCCCTTGATATCCTGCTGCATTATCATTACCCCGGCAATGTCCGCGAACTGGAAAACATCATCCAGCGGGCGGTGGCGCTGGCCGAAGGGGAAAGCATCCAGGTCCGGGACCTGCCGGCTGATCTCAGAAAACTGGCCTTTACCACCTTCGAGGGCGAGGACCTGCTCTCCCTGGAAACCATGGAAAAACATCATATCTCTAAGGTGCTTGATATTACCGGCAACAATCGCAAGCTGAGCAGCGAGATTCTCGGCATTCCACTGACCACCCTGTGGCGGCGCATAAAAAAATACGGACTCGGCAAAAAGTAATAAAGCCTGACGGCAGACCTTTTAATTTTTACCGGATGCTGCGAGGAGAGGAGAATCGCCGCTATGGCCGCTTATCTTGTCATAAGGGTGAACATCACCGACTGGGACAGATTCAAAGAATATCTGCAGGTAACGCCTGCCATCATTGCCAAGTTCGGGGGCAGACATATCGCCCGCGGCGGAGAAACAATGACCCTTGAAGGCCCTGAGGAAAAGCGCAGGGTCGTGTTGATTGAATTCCCGAGCATGGAACAGGCGAAAAAATTTTACAACTCAGCCGAATACCAGCAGGCCAGAAAACTCCGAGAAGGCGCGGCCGAGGGCGAAATACTGGCTGTTGAAGGCGTATTTTAGCCCATACCAGACCCTGTTTCACAGCCATGCCTTGCAACAACTCCCTTACCATCGGCATAGAGAGCCGGCTGGCCCTCAAGCCGTCGACTTTCCCATGCCGGAGGCCATTACTAAATATTTTATCACTCAAGAGGTGACCAATGAAGCTCTACTCCTATCTTACCGGACCCGATGATGAAACATTCTGCAAAAGAGTATGCGCCAAGCTTAACGACGGCTGGGAGTTGTACGGCAACCCGACCCTGACCTTCGACGGGAAAAATGTCATTGCCGGTCAAGCGATTGTTAAAGTGGTGGAAGGAAAATTTCATGACGAAATCAATTTAAAGCAAATGTAATTGGCTGAGCCGGTTTGAGGCACACCGAAATGAAGTCCGCCAGATGATGTTCGATGAGCGCTTTGTCCGCATGTGACGGTTCTACCTGGCGGGCTGTTCCTCCTCATTTTGGCATGGCAAGATGCATGTGTTCCAGCTGCTTTTCTCCAGACTGAGGGGTTTGAATTTTTTCGCGGTTTTTGCGCAAATCATTCTGTCCCGTTGTTATGATAAAATATGGGCAGATTGAGTTGTTTTATTGTAGTTTTACAACAGACGAAAGGAGCAAAACCTCTCAACTTCAGCACAATGAATTGCCGAAGTCAAATACAAAGCATATTCCTATTCCCAGGGTCAGCTTATAGGAGAAAATGAATCCATGCCCACCACCCTTCATATCACCAGCGGCGATATCGCCGGGAGTAACCTTGCCAAGTCAGGCCTGGGCGGCGAGGTGTTTGTCTGGCACGACATACTCTACGATGGCCCCAGGAATCCCGGCTGGCCAACGGATGATACCCTCACCGCCCGGGCCTGGTTTCTTGAACAGGCAACCGGCGGCGGCCTGGACCAGGACCTCATTCTGAGCACCTTGGAGAATCAATACCGCAAGATCGCCACCACAACGGAATATGAACGAATTGTCCTGTGGTTTGACGCCTGCCTCTTTGATCAGGCAATGCTCGTCCACATCCTTGCCTGCATGCTGCACCAGGGCATCCGGCAGGCGGAACTGCTCTGTGTGGACACGTTTCCAGGAATCGTGCCCTTCAACGGGCTGGGCCAGCTTCAGCCACCGCAGCTTGCTTCACTGTATGACAGGCGGCGACCTGTCACGGATGAACAGTTCCGCTTAGCCCTGGTGGCGGATAAGGCCTTTGCCACCCAGGACCCAATACTCTTTGCCGAGTTGTCACGCAACACCACTGCGCCCCTGCCGTGGATTCCCCCTGCCGTGACGCGCTGGCTGCAAGAACAGCCCGATCCAACAAGCGGCCTTGGCCGGCTTGAGTCCCTGGCCCTGCAGGCTATCCGCGGGGGGTGCGCGACCCCGGCGGAGATCTTCTCCGCCGTGGCAGCCGCTGATACCCCTCCGCAATATTGGGGCGACATGACATTGTGGGCAAAAATCAACGGGCTGGCGGATCGCGAGCCACCGCTGGTGCAGATCGAAGGACCGACCCCACGGCTGCCGCAATGGGAAGGCATAACGGATCTGCAACGATTCCGGATCACCAGTCTGCCGATCCAGACTGAAGGAAATTAACCACAGAGAGCACAGAGGCCACAGAGTTGACTGAGTGTAATTTAAAAATAAAAAATTCTCCGTGATCTCTGTGCTCTCTGTGGTGAAAAAAGATTTTCCCGCAGCTGCGTAACAGGAGGCTATCCATGATCAGAGTAGGAACCTTTAATCTCAACAATCTCTTTTCCCGCTATAATTTTGAGGCCGAAATTGCTGCCATACCCGGTGAGGACCCGGGCGGGATCGCCCTGACTTTTGAGAGCTCGCAAGTCAAAGTTCGCACCTTTATGGGGCGGCTGGTCAAGGCAAAAAAACAAGATGATACGGTGGAAATTGGCAGGCGGATTGTCGAGGTGATGAATGCCGATGTCCTGGCGGTCCAAGAGGTTGAACACATAGAAATTCTCAAACAGTTTAACCAGGAGTATCTCCAGAACCTCTATCCTTACATCGCGCTGGTGGAAGGAAACGATCAACGTCTGATTGACGTGGGGATCATGTCAAAGCTGCCCATCGGCACTATCATCTCCCATCAAACCGCCACCCACCCGGAAAAACCGGATGAACGGGTTTTCAGCCGGGACCTGCTGCAGGTGGAGATCCTTGACCATAACCGGAAAAAACTTTTCACCCTCTATAATACCCATCTGAAAAGTCACTACGTGCCGTACTGGGAGGACCCAATTCAGGGTGCTCTGGAGGCCAATAATCGGCGGCGACGGCAGGCTGAAACAATTTCGAGAATCATCAGCCACATGGAACGTCCGAACAGCAAATTCGTGCTCACCGGGGACATGAATGACGGGCCGGATTCCCAGTTCCTGTCACCAATGTTTACCGCAGATAAACAACAGCTGGTCAATGCCCTGCAAAACCCCGCGGAGACGCGCCCGCCCAAGGCCGAATCAACCGGCCAGGGTCCAGGGCCGCAGACCACGGCCTGGACCCACAGATTTAATCCCCCTGGCCCGCCATTACCCGAGTACCGGCTCTTTGACCAGATCTGGTTGAGTCCTGCACTGGCTAACCGATTCGCCAATCCGACCATCGACCGCCGTACCAAACATGGCGGAGATGGCAGTGACCACGATCCGGCCTGGATTGACCTGGACCTGTAAACAGCCGGGATAAGATGATTTCCAGGCCAAATCAAAGAGATTAACTCAGTCAACTGTTCAGTGAGTGGCAAGAAAATTTCCCTTTCGTTTTTTTTTGCAGTATTCTTTTTATAAGCAGGCACATAACCAGAGAATGGTGCCTGCAAGCCCATAGCAACATCGTCAATCCACAGCCAAAAGGGACTCTCCATGGAACCGGCTAAAAATCTTCAGGACCTCTCACATATAAATATAACCCACCCACGCTTCGGTGATCTCACCCGGCCCCAGGCCGTCAGCCTGGCAAATCCCGCCGAAAACCAGCTTCTCCCGCCCTTTTGTGAGAAGGATCTCGCCTATATCCATCTTTCGGTCACCGGACGCTGTAATGCCCGGTGCAAGGGCTGCATCAATTCCACCATCTCCAATTCCTTTACCGATGACCGCAGAGTGGTCGCACCGATCCAGGACACCGTGCCGGAACGGGATGCGGCATGCATCCTCCATCTGCTGGCAGAGACGGACAAGGAAGGAGCGATTATCTGTTTTTACGGCGGTGAGCCCCTGCTGGCTATGGACAAGCTCATAAAGATAAAAGAGATTATCGACCATGCCTGCTGTACTCTACCGGTCCGCTACATGCTGTACACCAACGGCAGCCTGCTTGATAAGGAGGTGGCAAATCATCCCGATTTCTTCAGGGATCTCTGGCTCACCTCCATCTCCATTGACGGACGCAGGCAGCAGCATGAAGCGGTGCGCCCCGGCACGGATCTGCAGAAAATCCATCAGGGGCTGATCGCCCTGCGCAGGATTGCCACCGGCAAAATCCTCATGTGGTCCACCCTGCGGGAAAACCAGTCCCTGGCCGACTGCTTTGCCGAATTTCTTGGTCTCCATGAGCAGAAACTGATGGATCTCTTTTTCTGGCACTGGGTGGAAACGGAGCAGCCCTTTGAACGATTCGCGGACTATTGCGCCCGGTACGAAGCCGACCTGGAGCTGGTGATGGATCACTATCTTGCCCGGCTCAGGGAGGGCTCTATCCTGCCCCTGATTCACATCAACGAACTGATTATTTTCGCCCTCACCGGCCTGCGCCGCAATTCTTCCGGCTGCGGGGTGGAAGTGGCTGATAATTTCGATCTGATTGACGGCAAGATCCACTCCTGCGCCGACCTGCCCCCGGAGATGGCCATCGGCCATATTGACCCTGAGGGACATCCCCATATCCGTCCTGTTGATCTCATGGGCCTGGTGGAGTACAAAAAAACCCTGGGCTGCTACCAGTGCGGGGTGCATGATTACTGCGGCGGCCGCTGTCCGGTGCAGGCGCACATCAGCAGCGGGGAGCGTCTTCGCCAGTATTGCCAGCTCATGCGGCTGCACGTGGGCATTGTCCTGTCCTCTCTCGATGAGATCAGAAAAGCCATGGCTGCCCACGGTCTCACTCCCCAGCATCTCTATGACCAGGCGGCATTCTATGCCCAGTTTACCGATGTGACGCCATGAGTCTGCTCACCCGTCAGAGAAACTTCGACACCCTGATCGTGGCCGGCGTCGGGGCAATCGGCAGCAGCATGATCAGCCTTGGTTGCGATGTGCTGCCATTCTTTAAAAAAGTGATTCTGGTGGATCTTGATGCCGGCCGCTTTGCCGGGTTCCGCAGCCGCGGCTTCAGCTTTCTGCAGGGCTCGTTGGAAGACAGTGAGGTGCTTGCCAAAGTAACGGACATGGTGGAGGGCAAGGGACTGTTGGTCAATCTCTGCGCAGATGTGGACAATGTGCTGATTCGTCGCATGCTGGCCCCTCGTGACCTGGCCTATGTGGACTCCTGCGCCGGGGCAGGCCGCAATCCAGGGGAGCACCTTTTCAGCAGCAGCATGGAGTATGCCCTGACCCCGGTGGAAAGCCGCTGCCCCCAATGGCTCTGCTGGGGAATCAACCCCGGCATGGTGGAGATCATTGTCCGCCGTATCATGCGGGAAACCCCCCAGCTTCGTGGCGGGCTGGATGTTACTGTTTATGAACATGATCAGCTTGAGGCCCCGGATCTTGATAAAAAAATTGCGGTGGGTTGGTGCCCCTCCGCCTTTATTGAAGAGATGATGCTTTTCCCCACCCTGGAGATCAGAAACGGCCTGCCCCGCGAAGATTGCCAGCCTGGAGCCCGCCGGGCCATGGCCTTCTGGCAGGGCGATCCCATTGCCTCCCGCATCGTCGCCCACGAGGATATCTGGAACATGGGCATGATAGGCGGAGTCAAGGACGCCTGTTTTGTCTACGGTCTGCACCCTCTGGTCATGGGCATCCTGGATCGCACCCCCCGGGAGGCGGAGGATGTTCTGCAGGTCCCTCCGGCAAACGTTCCTGTCTGCGGCCTTGAACGGGTGGCCGTCAGGGTAGGCGACGCTGCAGCCCATTGGCAGAGAACCCTGTGCTGGCAGACAGACCACCAACAGACCTGGAAAGAGCATGGCATCAATGCCGTACAGCTGCAAACCGCCCTCTCCATGCTGCTGGCTGTCCTGCTCCTGCAGCAGACCCGTTACGGCAGGTTGGCCGGCACCTATTGCGCCGCTGATCTGCCCATTTGCGCCGGGGACTGGCAGGAGTTCGAGCGGATCATGCCGGCCCTTGGCATGGCCTGGGAGGATGGTGACCATCTTGATCTCCGTTTCCAGAGAATGTGAGTTGGTGGGAAATCTCTCCATAACCCATCAGGAATAAGAGCACTTTTACAAAATCCAGAGAAGAAGAGGAACGATTGCATCCGAGTACATGAGGGAAAGAGATGGCGAAAACAACTATCACCTACTGGAACCCGCTCAGCCCTGAAAACAACCATAAATGGCTGCCAATCAAAGGCCTTGGGGGAATGGCTGAGGAATTGACCTTGAGTATTGACGAGCAAAGCGGTGAATATACCCGTTTAACTCGATTTCATCCCGGGGCGGACACAACCCCCTTTGGCGGCAAAAGCCATGATTACCCTGAAGAAGTCTTTATTGTCAGCGGACGCCTTTATGATGCCGCATTTGATTTGTGGCTGGAAGCCGGCCATTATGCCAGCAGGCCTCCGGGTGAGCTACACGGGCCGTTCCGCACCGATAGAGGATGTGTGGTGCTTGAACTGTCGTTTCCCAATAGAAATTAATAGATAAGCAAGCCATTCAAACGAAGGAGAACAGCTTATGCAGGCACGTGGCCCCCTCATGATAGAGCATCGGTTCATTGAACGGATGATCACTTTAATCAAGCATGCCCTGGCTCAGACGGAGAAAACCAGGGAAATTGATCCGGTGTTCGTCGACAAGGCGGTTGACTTTGTCCGGACCTATGCGGACCGCACCCACCACGGCAAAGAGGAAGACATCCTGTTTAAGAACCTGCAGGACAAAAAACTGTCAGATGCGGATCGCAGAGTCATGAATGAACTGATCGAAGAACATGCCTTCGGACGGACCACCACCAGGGCTCTCGTCGCGGCTAATACCCGTTATCGGAACGGCGACGCCTCGGCCCTAGCAGACATTGCCAACTGCCTGCGCACCCTGGTGGATTTCTACCCAAAGCATATCGAGAAAGAGGATAAAGTCTTTTTCCCTGCCTCCCGGGTCTACTTCACCGAAGCAGAAGACCAGGCAATGCTTGCTGCGTTCTGGGAATTCGATCGGCAGATGATTCACGAACACTATAAGTCTGTGGTCGATGACCTGGAAAAACACTATGCAGTCCCGGCAACTGCCACAAGCTCGTAACCGGGCAACGCAGGCAAAAGTACTTAAAATGCACTCAAGTACTTAAATTTTTGCCGCCCTTGCCTTTGCAAATGGCGTGTGATAGCCCTACAACAGCATGGAGGTTCACGCTGGGTTTTCAGTCTCGCGGGTATACTTTGCAACTAAGTGCAATCAAGACAACACCCATCGGGTTGGGGTAAAGCAACCCGTTCATGAATTGACAAGGAGAGAACCATGATCAAACGTACTGTAATTCTTTCAGTTGTGGCCGGCGTTGTATCAATGTTTCCTGTTGTTTCCATGGGTGCGGAACAGGATCACACCCAGGTACAAACCCAGATGCAGCAACAGGAGCAAATATATGGCAGCCAGTTAATGAGCCCCGAGGAAATGGCCGAGCACCGGGCAAAAATGCGTAGCTTGAAGACCAATGAGGAACGAGAGGCTTACCGTTTGGAGCATCATCAGATGATGCAGGAGCGCGCAAGAGAACAAGGAGTCACCCTGCCTGATGAACCGCCCACCCCGGGAGGAGAAATGGGGTCTGGCATGGGTATGGGAAGTGGGGGTATGGGTTCCGGTAGTGGCATGGGCTCGGGAGGCGGTGCTATGGGAAGTGGCGGCATGGGTATGGGATCCGGCGGTGGCCGCAACCGCTGACATTGCCTGCAATTGGAACTTGAGAGGCGCCGCATCCGTGGCGTCTCTCTCTGTCTGCTGCAGCCACATCATCCTTTTCCATTCTCCCTATCCCTTTCAGCAAAGATTTCATATTGAAATGCCGACAGCCTGACTAATGGCTTAATCCCCTGTCAGGCATGGATTTGCACGCCCCTCCCCCCTGCCATTTCAAAATGAAATGCGAACTCTATAAAAACCACTTCACTTCCCTGTCCCCCAGCGCCCTGTTTTCCAAACGTGGCACACCCAGTCGTCAATAGACTCAGCCAGTCCGCTCCATTCCCTGCTCTGCAGTGAGCAGACCTTCCCCATTGCCCGGCTCAACATAATCCGCGACTGCGGCGTATAAAATTAAATCAATAATTCCAAAAACATAACCACTTATTTCTGCCATATTTTTCTCTATTCCAGTCTCTGGCACGGTTCCTGATAATACCAGATGATGAAAGGAACCGAAGCTTGCACGCGCTGGCACTTTCAGCAACTGAACGGCCGGGTACAAGAAGTTAAGGAAGCAGTGGAATGAAGGAAACATGAACAGAATTCTGGTAGCAGTTGAGACCGGGCACCCAAGCGTGTCAGCCGTGGTTTATGCCCTTAATCTTGCACAACGGATACAGGCTCAGATCTCTTTTCTTCTGATCGACCACCCTGGTGACGAGGTTGACGCCTCGGCGGGAGAGACCAATGATGAGTTTACCGTACAGAAACAATTACTCACTCTCATCAGCGACAGCAGTCGCAGGGATGGAGTGAAGGTAAATTTCTATGTGGGGAACGGGTCCTATGAAATGGAACTTATCAATTTTGTTCAGCAAAACAATATTTCCCTGCTGATCGTCGGCTTTCCCGCCCCCGGCCAGCAAGAGGGAGCAGGTCGCTTTCTGGAGAGGCTGATGAACATCAAACAAAAAATCAACTGCCGGATCATGATTGTATCAGAGAAGTTATCCAGCACAAGTTTAACATTCAACCAAAAAAGAGGAGTACGTTAATGTGGCACATGTATCTTCCAATCGCGGGAAACAGCGTGAATATTCTAACGATTTTCGGCCTGGGAGGGGCGGTCGGCCTCCTGTCCGGCATCTTTGGCGTGGGAGGCGGTTTTCTCATGACCCCTCTGCTGATCATGTTCGGTATCCCGGCCACGGTGGCGGCAGCCTCTGATTCCAATCAGATCGTCGGCGCCTCCACTTCAGGCACCCTGGCCCACTGGAAACTGGGCAATGTTGATTTCAAAATGGGCTTTCTGCTGCTCATCGGCGGCGTTCTGGGCGGCACCCTGGGCGTACAGGTCATCAAGATCCTGCGAGCCATGGGCAATGCCGACTTTCTCATCACCGTAACCTACGTGCTGATGCTGGGTGGCGTGGGCTCTTACATGTTCATTGAGGCCCTCCAGTCGCTTAAGAAAACAGAGGCCCCGGTTGTGTCAGCAACAGCTGCTCCGAAGAAAGAGTCCACCTACGCCCGGATGCTGAAGAAACTGCCCTGGCAGACCAAGTTCGCCAAGTCGGGAGTTGAGATCTCCCTGCTGCTGCCGCTCGTCCTCGGCACACTGGTCGGCGTGCTTGCAGCCATCATGGGAGTGGGCGGCGGTTTCATCATGGTACCGGTCATGGTCTATCTGCTGAGAATGCCCATGCACGTGGTCGTAGGAACCAGCCTGTTCCAGATTCTCTTTACCTGTGTAAACGTAACAATCATGCAGTCATGGAGCAACCACACCGTGGATTTCGTGCTGGCGCTCCTGCTGCTGCTCGGATCAACCATTGGCGCTCAGGTCGGCACCAAGTTAAGCAAAAAACTGAAAGGCGATCAGCTGAAAATCCTGCTGGCATCACTGGTATTGATTGTCTGTGTGAAAATGATGGCCGACCTGCTGCTGACGCCAGACATACTTTTATCATACAAAGGGGGGCACTAATATGTCTCAGAAAATTGTCATTACACTGTTTTTCCTGTTCGCAACTCTTGTCAGTCTGCCGCCGGCCCTGCGGGCGGAGCAGCCTGTTACCCTCAACCTTGACCCGACCAGCATCAGCATCAGCGCCTTTTACAATGGCACGGATGTCAAAGTTTCCGGCGAAGCGCCGGCGGATGCTGAGCTGCTTATCCGCCTCACCGGCACCCGCCATGACGTCACCCTGAAGAAAAAAGGCAAGGTCGGCGGTGTATTGTGGATGAATGTCGGTGAAGTGACCTTTGAAAATGTGCCCTCCGTCTACCTGTTATACACCTCTAAGGGGTTGGGGGAAATAGCCACATCTGAGAACTCCAACAAGTGGGACAGTATGGGCCTTGGTTTTGATGCAATCAAGCAGGAAATGCAGGTTCTCCCCGTTCCCAACGACAAGGAGGTCGTTTTCAAAGAGTTCATGAAACTCAAGAAACACGAAGATCTGTATAAGCTGGAGCCTGATGCGGTTCAGTTTACCGACGCCACAGGAGCGATGAAGCCTTACACAGCCACCATTCATGTGCCGCCGAAATTAAAACCGGGCACCTACCAGGTGGATGTGATCGCGGTCAAAGGCGATAAGATCGTTGAAGGCAGCAGCAGCCAGCAGCTCAAATTGACTCAGATCGGATTTCCCGCTTTCCTGTCGTCCATGGCCTTTGATCGTTCCCTGTTATACGGCATCATGGCCGTTGTCATCGCCATCTTCGCAGGCCTTGGCACGAGCCTTATATTCAGGAGCAAGGGTGGTGCTCATTAAGCACGGTGACCTATTGCACTATCTATTAAAAAGGCATACTGTTAGGATTGAAATCACTTACGGGGTGTCGGGCTGACAACCGGACACCCCCGGTGAGGAGAGATGACAATGGTTTCCATCAGCAAGTCTCTTATACGCCTTAATGGCGAGACATATTTACCTCATCCGCTTATGCGGGACTTACCGGATGCCAGGGGTAATGGAAACCACCCTGTGGCCGACCGGTCCCCGGTTAAAGACAGAAGTTTACAAACAATGAAAAAGATCATTTCATGGGCCAACCGCACCTTTCATCTGGAACCGAAAACTACTGGGCGTGTTCCTTTTGCCACCCTTTTCGGCAAATTCCAGAATATTCTGGCACTGAACAACCGGTCACTGGAACTCATTGCCGAGGCCAACGACAAACTGGGTGGCCAATATGTTTTTGATCAGCAGTATATTCACTCTTTCTGCCGGGAGCTGAGGGAACTCGTCGATCAACTGATCTATAATTTTGAAGGTCTGGCCCCGCAGAAATACCCGGGAATTTATAAGGTATTCAGAGAGATCAATTACGATATCGAAGCAGACCTGGCCAGGCGCCTGGTGATTTCCGGTTCCGATTTTGTCATGCCCTATGCACGAATCAGCAGAGAACATATCAATGTGGTGGGGGGCAAAAATGCCCGACTGGCGGAAATGAAAAATGTTCTCGGTCTGCGTGTCCCGGATGGTTTCGCCATCACGGCCCGCTCCTTTCAGTCTTTCATGGAGTCCAACGAACTCTGGCCCAAGGTACAGGCAATCACCGAAGACTGGCAACACAACAGACTGAGCGGTGAGCAGGCCTCGGCCAAAATAATGGCCCTTATCCGTAAGGCCACTGTTCCCGTGGACGTGATAAAGGCGGTGCAGGCTGAACTTGAGCAGCTTCGTCAACGCCGGGAAAACAAGACCCTCCATCTGGCCGTGCGCAGCAGCGCCTGGGGTGAAGACAGCGATTTTTCCTTTGCCGGCCAGTATAAGAGCATGTTGAATGTGGCCGAAGAGAACCTGTTTCAGGCCTACAAGGATGTGATTGCCAGCACCTTTTCCCCCGCGGCCATGGAATACCGGCGCCATAACGGTTTCGGCGATCAGGAAATGTCCATGTCCGTTGCCTGCCAGGCCATGATCGATGCCAGGATAAGCGGGGTGATATATACCATCGCTCCCTCTTCGCCCCGGCAGGACGACCTGATGATTTCCGCTGCCTGGGGATTGGGTGAACCGGTGGTTTCCGGTGAAATCAGCGCCGATCAGTACACCATCAGCAGAAAAAAACCACACAAAATTTCAGCCGTCAGCCTGGTGCGCAAGGAAAAACAGCTTATCCTGCAGCCGGAGGGCGGCACAGTAATGCAGAAGGTGGAGGATTCCCGCAAGAGCAATGCCTCTCTGACCAACGATCAGATCAGCCAACTGGCCACCACCGCTCTGGAGATCGAACAGTTTTTCAGATCCCACATGGATATCGAATTTACCATTGACCAGCAGGGGCAACTGGTTATCCTGCAGGCGCGCCCCCTGAACGTGGCATCGCAAAATCCGCAGCAGCTCTGTGACATTGCCGCCATCGTCAAGAAATATCCTGTTCTCATGAAGGATAAAGGCGTTATTGCCCAGAAAGGAATCGGCGCCGGCAAGATATTTGTGGTGAACAGCAACGCCGATCTCAATCATTTTCCCAGCGGCGCCATCCTGGTGGCCAGATATGCATCTCCACTTTACGCCAAGGTGATGAGCAAGGCGCGCGGTATCATCACCGATGTGGGTTCAGCCACCTGTCACATGGCAACCATCGCCAGGGAATTCCGTGTACCCACCATCGTCAATACGGGCAATGCCACCGAGGTGTTCACCACCGGTCAGGATGTCACCATCGATGCCGAGGAAAACATTGTTTACGGGGGAACCATCGACGAACTCTGCTTTTACGGTCTGACCACGGAACGGATTGAAGAGACTTACGAATACCGGCTGCTGCGCCGCATTCTGAAAAAAATCGAACCGCTTTACCTGGTGGATCCCACGGAAGAAAATTTCATTCCGGAAGGCTGCCGGAGTTTTCACGACATTATCAGGTTTGTCCATGAAAAGGCTGTGGAAGAACTGATTAATCTCCATTACACCCAACAGCACGATCCACAGTCCCTGTCCGGCAAACTGCGCTGGGATCTGCCCCTTGACATGATCCTCATCGATATCGGCGGCGGTATCACCGCACCAGACAAAGACGGCGACATCGACATCGCTCGGATCGCTTCCATTCCCATGCGGGCTTTTGTCAAGGGCCTGAGCAGTCCCGGTGCATGGAACAATGAACCACTGTCCGTTGATATGTCCAGTTTCATGTCCAGTCTGACCAAGACTATGCCCGCCGAACTCACCAGTCCTAAATATATGGGACAGAATCTGGCCGTGATCTCGAAGGGATATGCAAACATCAGTCTGCGGCTGGGCTACCACTTCACCATTATCGATGCCTATGTCTCCGATAATCTCAATGACAGCTATATCTACTTCCGCTTTGCCGGCGGCGTAAGCGATTTGACCCGCCGTTCACGCAGGGCCAGATTTTTAGAAAAAATTTTAACGGAAAACGATTTCGTGGTTGAGGTGCACGGCGATCTTGTTATTGCCAGAATCAAGCAACTGCCCACCAGCGACATCGAAACAAAGATCAACTTTCTTGGTCTGCTGGTGGGATTTACCCGCCAGCTGGACATTCTGCTGATCAGTGATCAGCACATCAACCAGTTCGTTTCAGGCTTTGAGATGCTGGTTAGAAAAAATACCGATAAATTATATCCGGAGGCACTCACATGACTATAGAACAGAAGACATCAATCCTCATCCTGGACGATGAGCCGATTGTCAGCAAACGACTGAAACCATCACTTGATAAAAACGGCTATGAGGTCGAGACCTTTGTCCGCAGTGTTGACGCCTTGAGTCGCATCCGGGAAAGGGATTTCGACATTATCATCACCGACCTGAAGATGGAAGGCGTCAACGGCATGGAATTTCTGACCGAGGCCAAGAGGCGTTCTCCCTCAACCGAGGTGATCGTCATCACCGGTTTTGCCACCATGGAAACGGCCAAGCAATCCTTCAGCAAAGGAGTATTTGATTTCCTGGCCAAGCCTTTCAAGCTGGGGGAAATCCTTGAGGTGATCCGCAAGGCGGACATAAAGCGAAAAGAAAAGGTCGCAGCAGCATAAAACCGACGACTTTTCACCACTTCCGGAGGCGTTGCCGTAAGCAGTGCGACAACTGCGCCGGTTACCCTCAAGCCCCGCTTATAAATTCGAATACACACTGTCAGGTGTGAGGTGAACAACCATGATAAAAACCCTTCTCTCTCTGGATGAAAATTTAGCTTCAAGTATTGCCCTGCGCTATGCCTTCCACCAGGCCAATCTCATTCCGGCCATGAAACTGCAGGCGATCCATGTGGAAGAACCGGATAACAATAAAAAGCATTCGGCCGGCTCCGGGTGGGTCAGGCGCACCTGGGAAAAAGGAATGGAAGCTGCCGGCGCCGATGAGGTCAACAGGCTGCTGAAAACGGAAAATGTCAGCTGTACCTTTGTCGGTCCGCCCAAGGTATTTGTCGGCGACCGCCAGGACGAAATCCTGGAGGAACTGGTGATCGGCGGCTATGACATGTACATGGAAGGAGACCTGAACACCTCGGTGGTGGCGGATTTCAACAACCTGATCACTTCGGATCTCTACAGGAAATCACCCTGCCCGATGATGATCGTCAAAAATCTGATCACCAGTAATTGTGCCGGCCTGCTGTGCGGCGACGGTGTTGATCACCAGAAACTGATTACCAATTATCTGAAAGTCTTCAAGAACTCCGGTCTGGAACTTGATCTGCTCTACTACAAATTCCAGGAAAATGACGAAGTGATCTTCCAGGATAAGGAAGAGGCCGGCAGCATTCTAATAGAGGCGGAGAAAACCCTTGAAGCGGCCGGTATGCATGCCAGGCGAAGCCAGGTGATCTCAGGCTCACCGGAGCGGGTAGGCGACTATCTGCGCAACTACTTCCTGGTTGCCTCCACCTTCCCCAGCCGGAAAGGTCCCCGTCTGGAACTGCTGGCCCATGTTCTTGCCCCGGTTTTTCTCTGCCGGCAATAAACGACCTTTTCAACAACAGGAGGATCATATGAGAATATTAGTCGCGCTTGATGAGCATTCCTACAGCGCGGGAATTATCAATTCAGTTGCCAGACTGGCGGCAAATACCTGGGCCGACGTGACGCTGCTCGGCGTCCGGCCGGGCGGTGCGGCCGGCGGGACTTTCAGTATGAACCATCCCCTGGTGAACACCTTCCTGGGTTACAAAGATGATTTCCTTGGCCAGTTTGCCGACTCTTACAGCCCTTACACCAGGCAGGAACAGGTCGCGATTGGTGAAAATAACGGCATCTGGGAGATCCCGGGCACCACCGACAACAGCCGCAAGGAACTGAAGATCCGCATCAGATCGGGCAATCCGGACAGGGAGATTCTGGAGGAAGCCAGACTGACGGAGAGTGATCTGATTGTTCTCGGCTGCAGCGGAGCAGGAGATTGCCAGTGGCAGGGGCTGCTGAATCTGCCGGAAAAGGTGGCCAAGGACGCCTCCTGCTCGGTAATGGTCATCAAGGAGGAAAGAATACCGAAAAAAATCATCTGCTGCATGGACCAGCCCAGCGTCACCCAGGCCTCGGTGGAGATGATCAACCAGATTGTCACGATCAACGAGGCGGACCTGGAAATTATCGGCCTGACCGGTCCGAAAGGACTCAAAGAGGAAGTGGAAAGACAGATGGACGGCATACTGCGCTATTACATGGCCCAGCAGATTAACGCCTGGGTCAAGCTGGTTGACATGGGAGCCCTGGAAGAATATGTGGCCCAGGTCTCCAGGGACGGCATGATCGCCCTGTGGATGGGGAAAAAATCCATGCTGCAGAAAATCTTCAATCGAGACCTGGTGGGGAAACTCGTCACCCAGGCCCACTCATCCGTGCTTATTCTGCGCTGAGTGCCACAGGGCTGGCCTGAAACCCGCCCCTTGTAAAAAGTCCATCAGCTCAAAAACTCAACAACCACCGTCTAAAAGACGGTGGTTTAACCTGCTCAACGCCTTTCGGCATCAAAGATAAAAACACT
>Ga0180007_10001806_pt1 | contig 27131 bp, 25 predicted proteins | sample MM_PC_MetaG_FD_121122 | JGI IMG/M metagenome (GOLD analysis project Ga0180007, IMG submission 121122) | Groundwater microbial communities from the Aspo Hard Rock Laboratory (HRL) deep subsurface site, Sweden - MM_PC_MetaG | ecosystem: Environmental > Aquatic > Deep subsurface > Groundwater... | reverse complement strand
CACTGCCGGTTGTCATTCTCGGATTATTTTGGCCCATTCAAACATTCCCCATATATACAAATTTCAGTTTTTTCTTGGCAATCGCGAATGCTTTTTTCAAAGTTTCCAAAGGAGTCGGCGGAGCGGTAAGTTCATAACAAGGAAAATAGCGGGAAAGATGTAATGGGGTGTCTGCCCCGGTATGCGTAAATATCCAATCAGTTAGTTTTTCAAAATGCGCGTCAGTATCATTATATCCGGGAATGATCAGATTTGTTAACTCAATATGACAATCTTTTTTAGCCCGAATAATTGTGCTTAAAACCGGATCCAATGCTCCATGACAAATTTTTTTGTAAAAATCATTATCCAATGCTTTTAAATCAATGTTCATTGCTCCGATATACGGCAGCAGCTCCTCTAAAGGGTCAAGATTAACATAGCCATTGGTTACCAATACATTTTCTAAATTATTTTTTTTAGCCAGCTTAGCTGTTTCTAAAATAAATTCATACCAAATAAACGGCTCATTATAGGTATAAGCAATACCAAAGCTATGCAGCCGCTTTGCTTCCCGGATTATTTCTTCGGCATTTGTATTAGCCAGATAAGCATCCGGATTTTGCGAAATGTCCCAGTTTTGACAAAAAATGCAAGCCAGATTACAGCCGCGGGTACCTAAAGATAAAATAACTTCCCGCGGATGATATTGGGCTAAAGGTTTTTTTTCAATCGGATCTACGGCAATGCCAGTTGTTTTTCCATAGATTAAAGAATAAAGCTTGCCGTTAATATTCTTCCGCGCTTTGCAAAAACCCACGGATTCCGGCTTAATTATACAGTTTTTAGGACAAAGAACACATTGCACATCCTGTTTACCGCGTTTTTTGTAATATAAAGCTTCTTTCACAATTATCACTCCTAAAAAAGGCTTTTTATAATTCTACCGGCGATTATATCCCGCGTACAGAACAATTTTCCACAAACTCCCGGGCCAAAGAAACAGCCTGATTAAGCACCTCCGGAGCATGCGGCTTAATTCCCGCGAACCGGAAATCCAGGGTATCTTTAGGATCAAATTGCTGTAAAACAAATTTCTTGGCACCGCTTATTGCTTGGGCAATATTTACAATATCTGTTCGCTCAATCAAAGTCGGAACAAAGGTTGTTCTAAACTCATAATCAATCTTGCTGTTTAGCAAGAGATCAATGCTTTTCCTGATTGCCGCAAGATCCACGGATACTCCCGTAGCTTTGTCATAATTGCTTTGTTCTAAACTTGATTTTATATCCATAGCCACATAATCAACCAACCCCTGACGGATTAAATCCTCTAACATCTGGGGATTAGTTCCATTTGTATCAAGTTTTACCAGCAGCCGCAGGTTTTTAATGTCTTTTAATAAATCCGGCAGGTTTTTATAAAGTGTGGGTTCGCCGCCTCCGATAATCATTGCGTCAATCCAGCCTTTTTTTTCCTGAACAAATCTTTCAATATGCTCAAAAGGCACTGTCTTTAAGGAATCCGGGGCAGTGGCTAAAACACTGGAGTGGCAGAAAGGACAGAGAAAATTGCATCCCGGCAAATAAATAACACAAGCCAGCATTCCGTCCCAATCAATAAATGTATGAGGATTAAACCCCTTTATCGGGTAAGTCACAGTATGTTCCTTCAGAATATTATTATTTAAAGCAAAAAGACAGAAAGCATATAAAGCCCCCTGCCTTTTTGCTGAATAAGATTATTTTATTTCACAAGATGTTCTTTTACCTTATCAGAATGCGGGACTTCTCCATCCCATCTTGCCACTATATTATCGTTTTCTTCAAAAATAGTAGTGGGAATCCGCATAACATCATTATAAGCGCCTTCCGCCATGCCGTCCACAGTATCCATATCATGAAAAGATAATTCAACTTCTTTATCGATTTCCCATTTACCAATAAAATGCTTTAACTTATTTTTAGTGGTATCACATTTAGCACAGCCGGTTTTTCCAAAAATCTTAACCTTCATTATACATTAACCTCCTGTACTCTATAATCTCCGGCATGTCTATCTTCCAATTCCGCTAACTTAGAAGGATTCCAGTTATTAACTCTGCTAAAATAACCGACAATTCTCGTAACGCTGTATGTATCTGGCGAAGCGCAGGAAGTACATTTTTCGGTTATCCCGCGGCCTGTCTTGCGGCAAGTGTTACAGAATGTAAATTCCGGAGAAATTGTCAATTGAGCGGCTTGTGTCTGCTCAAAAGTTTTCTTAATCACATTTAAAATTGAATCCGGAGAAGGCTGCTGCTCACCAACAAAAGCATGAATAATCGCTCCTGATTCAATCATCGTATGAAACTTACTCTGTTTCTGGATCCTGGTAAGTAAATCCATATTCGCGTCGGCTCTAAAGTGAATACTGTTGGTATAATAATATTGATCATTTTCCAAATCACCTTTGATTACATTAGCTGCTTCCGGATACTGTCGCAGATCGACTTTCGGCAAACGGCGGCAGGCAGATTCAGCCGGAGATTCTTCCAATGAGAATTTTAAATTATATTTCTTCGCGTATTCTTTTGTTTTAAGGTTCATGAATGAAATTATTTTTAAACCTTGCTTAAAAACTTCTTCAGATTCATGCAGTTCCTTGCCGGTAACAAATTGCAGCGCTTCATTTAAACCGATGAGACCAATAATATAAGTCGCTGTCTCCAGATCAATATAAGGACGGCCGTCTTTTGCCGGTTTACTGACTTCCCACATTGGTTTTCCCGGCTCATCCATAAGCTGAGCGATAAATTCTTTTTTCTGCAAATGGGCTTTTACCGCGATATCCATTGCCCGCTCAATCTCTTTTTCCAAACCAGCCAAATTGCCTTTTCCCGCGCGATATCCCGCCTGCGGCAGATTAATCGTTACATTTTGAAAACCACAGAATCGCATGCTTTCCGGATGCTCAATCATATACATATCATCGATTTTCTGACGCAGTCTGCAGCACTGAGAAAGCACTGCTTCATCACCACGGTCAAAAACAAAATAAGTTGATCCGTTTTCACTGGCAACTAAGCATGCATATTTCAATAGCTCTAACTGCTTCGGATCAGAAAACGACTCATTATTTATATGAAAATCACATTTGGGAAACGCGAATACTCTGCCTTCGCTGTCGCCGTCCCGCCAGACATCAAGCATAGCTTTAGCAAATCTAATCGCTGTATCTTCATAATCACCATAGGTTCTGCCTGTATATACACCTTTTGGTCCTATCGCCGGAATATTCTTTAAATAATTCGGCACTCCAGTATGAATATTAAAATCAATAAACAAACTCTGACTGCCGCGGGAAAACGCGTTCTGGGAAGCTGAGAAAATCAAATATTGCGCTTCCTGCTTTAGTTCCTTATCCGACATATCTTCCAGATAAGGCGCGAACAGAATATTCACATAGCCGATTCCCAAAGCTCCGGCATAATAAGCCTGCAAGGATGCCATAAAAGTATTTAAATGGCCGGTAAGCGTCCGGGCATATTTAGCCGGTCCGCTGGAAGTAAATAAATTACCTAATTCTAAGCCGTACTTTTTAATATATTCCAAGGAATGTGAGCCGCAATATGCCCGAGGATAACCCAGATCATGAATATGCACCATTCCCCGCAAATGCGCGGTAGCCACATCTTCACTAAAAACTTTTTGCAAAATATATTGTTTTAAAATTGTTTCCGCGATTGATAAATTCACTGCCTCGGGATTGTTCGAAGCAATATTAGAGTTCTCACAGCTTTTGGAGAAAAGTAATTGATCTAAATCAAAAGTCGGCATACCAATCATACTCTGACTGGTCAAAGTTTTATCCAAACCGAGCTCAAACAATTCATTATCAACCAGTTCACGAATCAGGGAAGTTGAAATCTGAGTAATTCCGGAATTAAAAACTTTTTTCTCAACACTTGAAGCAACTTCCAAAGCTATATCTTCCGCGATTCCCGTTTCTTTTTGCAAAGCAAGCGCGATCCGGCCTTTATCCCAATTCAAAATCTCATCTTTAGACAGAGGGGTAACTAAAAGCGCGAGATCAGTGGAATTACTTTTGCTTTTCACTTTTTTGCGAACTTTAAGAATATTCCGAATTGTTCTTCTTTTTTCACGATAGAGAATATAAGCTTTCGCGGTTTTCGCGTGACCGGTTTCAATTAGCACTTTTTCCACGATATCCTGAATCTGCTCAATATCCGGATCCTGACTATTGTAGTGCTTCTTTAAAAACAATACCACGGCATTAGCCAGCTCATCAGCCAGAAGTCTATCTTCGCCGCCCACAGCTGTAGCCGCTTTAAATATCGCGTCACTTATTTTCTGTTTATCAAAAACAGCAATCCTGCCATCACGCTTCTTAATACTGGTTAATTCTTTTCCTTCCATGGAATTCATTTTTTCTTCTGCCAACATCTCCTAATCCCTCCTTTTGTTCAATAAGTCCTTCAATTCTCCTAAAAATTGGTTAATATCTTTAAACTGCCGATACACTGAGGCAAAGCGAACATAAGCAACTTCATCCATCTCATGCAGATGTTTCATTACAAATTCTCCGATATCAGAACTTATAACTTCTTTATCATATGTTCGCTGCAATGCGCGCTCAATTGAATCTACCACTTCTTCAATTTTTTCCATGCTTACCGGCCGTTTCTCACATGCTCTTAAAAGCCCCGACAGTATTTTATTACGGTCAAAAGGCTCTCTGCGTCCGTCTTTTTTGATAATCATTAAAGTGCTTTTTTCAATATATTCATAGGTAGTGAATCTGCGCTGACATTTTAAACATTCGCGCCTTCTCCGGATAGAATCACCTTCAGATGCGATGCGTGAATCAACTACTTTATCTTCAATGTTTCCACAAAACGGACATTTCATTAAAATTTTTCTCCTCTATCTTACTCACGCATTAGACACACTATATTGTAGTCATATAAGCATGCTACACCACATATAGTGGCTTGTCAATAATTATTTATTGTTGATTTTGGGATTTATTCAGGAATTATCCTTTTCCTCGAGATCTCTCAAGCAAAACCTAATTTAACCGCGTTTTTCAGCAACCACAATTTCTATACCCGCTTCTTTTAGCATTGATTTAGCCAATTCATCCGGATAATTTTCCAAAACCACGATCCGGTTTATTCCGGCATTAATAATCATTTTCGCGCAAATAATACAAGGCTGATTTGTGCAGTAAATCATACTGCCCTGCAAACTAATTCCATATTGCGCTGCCTGAAGAATCGCGTTCATTTCCGCGTGCAAAGCCCGGCACAATTCATGCCTTTGGCCAGAAGGAATATTCATTTGCTCGCGCATGCATCCGGTTTTTTCACAATGCTCAATCCCCGAAGGCGCGCCATTGTATCCAGTAGTTAAAATTCTTTTATCTTTAACAATTACCGCGCCTACCTGCCTCCGCAAACAAGTTGAACGCTTTGCCACCAGCCGCGAAATATCCAAAAAATATTCATCCCAGCTAGGCCGTCGTGGCGGCAAAGCTTGATTTTGTTTTTCCATAATTATCTTTCTTTATAAAATACTTGGGCACTTAATTAATACAAAGGATACTTCCGGGTCAATAAATTAACTTGCGCTTTTATCTGGCTGATTTCTTTTTTCGATGCTTGCCAATCGTTTCTTAAAACCCGGTCAAGAATATCGGCAATAATATTCATCTCTCCGGTTTTCATCCCTCGGGTTGTTACTGCCGGTGTTCCCAAACGAATCCCGCTGGTCACAAACGGTGATTTCAAATCAAAAGGAATCAGATTTTTATTAATCGTAATATTAACTTTACCAAGCAAAGCAGAAGCGTCTTTGCCGCTTACTTGTCTATCGGTTAAGTCAACCAGCATCAGATGCGTATCTGTCCCGCCGGAAACTATCCGGAAATTTTTCTTTTTAAGCGCCGCGGATAATGCCGCCGCGTTTTTTACCACATTATTTTGATATGTTTTAAATCCGGGTTTTAAGGCTTCTTTAAAAGCCACGGCTTTTGCCGCGATAATATGCATTAACGGTCCGCCCTGCGTTCCCGGAAAAACATTAAGATCAATTTTCTTGGCAAATTCAGCACGGCAAAGAATCAGACCGCCGCGGGGACCTCTTAATGTCTTATGCGTTGTGGTGGTAACAAATTCCGCGTAAGGAATCGGGCTGGGATGAACTCCGGCAGCAACTAAGCCGGCAATGTGCGCCATATCAACCATTAGATAAGCGCCTACGGTATCACAGATTTTTCGGAATTTTTTAAAATCAATAAACCGCGGATAAGCAGACGCTCCGGCTAAAATCATTTTTGGTTTAAATTTTTTTGCCATTTCCATAATCGCGTTATAATCTAAGCACTCAGTTTTCTTATCCACTCCATATGATTTAACATTAAAGAACACTCCGGAAAAATTTAAAGGATGTCCATGCGATAAATGCCCGCCGCAAGCCAGATCCAAAGCCAATACTTTATCTTTGGGTTTAAGCGCGGCCATAAACACGGCCATATTTGCCTGTGCCCCGGAATGCGGCTGCACATTGGCATGCTCGGCATTAAATATTTTTTTTGCCCGCTCAATTGCCAGTTTTTCCACAACATCAACATGCTCACATCCGCCATACCAGCGCGCCCCGGGATAACCTTCGGCATACTTATTTGTCAACACAGAGCTTTGCGCCTGCATTACTGCTTGCGAAGTAAAATTTTCACTGGCAATCAGCTCAATATGCTCCCGCTGTCTTTTTAATTCATCCTGTATTGCTTTATAAATTTGACTGTCGCTTTTTTTTAGATAATCCATTATTCCTCCACCCTTAAATTCTTGATTTTATTTTGAGAACATTTTTACTCGAGACAAGTGTCTTCCTCCGGCAAAATCAGTTTTAAGCCAGATGCTAACTATTCTTTTTGCCATCGAAGTCTTTAAATAAGCGGCTGCTAAAACCAGAACATTCGCGTCATTATGTTCCCGGGAAAAACGCGCTGTGGCTAAATTAAAACAATTAGCCGCCCGGATCCCTTTTATCGTGCTTGCGGCCATGGCCATGCCAATACCGCTATTGCAAATAAGAATCCCTTTTTCATTTTTCTTTTTCGCCACAGACTTAGCAACTTTAATCGCGAATTCCGGATAATCACATGACTCCTCGGAAAAACCGCCAAAGTCTTCAACCGCCTGTCCGTTTTTCTTTAAATATTCAACCAAGGCTTGTTTAAGTTTAAAACCTCTATGGTCATTACCAATCGCGATTCTCATTTTAACCTATCCACCAACCCTTCTATTGATTGTTTAATTATTTTCGCGACATCTTCATAAAAATTTATATTTCTGCCAATCGGATCCTGAATCGCTAATTTTCCTGATTTGTCTTTAGAAAATTCTTTAAGTAAAAAAATTCTTTTCTTAACCCGCCAATACCGATCAAACATAAATTCTCTATGCGCGTTTTCCATGACCAGAATATAATCCGCTACTTTGACCATTTGATTGGTTAATCTTCTCGCTCTATGTCCGGTTATATCCACTCCGTATTTTTTCATAACCGCGATTGCGTCATGCGAAGCAGGCATGCCGCCAAAAGCCGCTACTCCGGCAGAGGAAATATCAAACCAATCATTTCCTTTAACAATATTCTTCATTAATCCTTCCGCCATCGCGCTCCGGCAGCTATTTCCCGTACAAACAAATAAAATATTTATCCGTTTATATATCTGCGCGATCATCTGCTCGCTAATTGCCCCTAGCCGAAGAATTTTATAACCAGAATCATCAATCTGAACCACTGTCGATGCTATTCCTAGTTCTGTTGGCCCGGCATCAATCACCGCCTCAATTTTACCATCAAAATAAGCCAAAACCTGATCAGCCGTACTCGGAGGATTATCTCCGCTAAAATTAGCCGACGGAGCAAATACCGCGGCATTAACTTCTTTTAAAAACATCTGGGCTACTGGATGATCCGGCATTCTAAATCCGATCATCTCGCCTTGCTCTGACTTTAAGACTAAAGTCAAAGGCCCTGGCCAAAACGCTTCGATCAATTTATAAACAAAAGGAGATATATTCTCAATAAATCCTTCCACCTGCTCAACACTATGCACGCACAAAGAAAACTTTTTTTCTTCTTGTCTTTGTTTTATATACCGCAATTTTTCCAAAGCAATCGGATCAGTTGTTAATGCCGCCAACCCATAAACTGTTTCCGTAGGAAAAGCAACCACTCCCCCTGATTTTACAATTTCCGCTGCCTGTTTAATTTTGGAATTATCCGGATTTTGCGCGTCTACTTTAATGATTTTCGTGGATTTATTGGTCATTAAATTTTAATCTTTCTTATTGCCCTAGCCATATCTTCTTTAAAATTAAGCATTTTTTTTCTCAACGCTTGATCTTGTAAAGCTAAAATTTGGCAGGCAAAAATAGCTGAGTTTTCCGCGCCGGATTTACCAATAGCCATACAAGCTACCGGAATTCCTTTAGGCATCTGTACGGTTGAAAGCAGACTATCCAAGCCTTTTAAAGTCTTTGTCTCAATCGGAATGCCAATCACCGGGAGAATAGTGTGCGCGGCAGCTGTTCCGGCTAAAGCCGCGGACATCCCCGCGGCCGCGATAATTACCTGGGCTCCTCGCTCAGCAAGCGCCTCAACATATTTAACAACATCTTTGGGTGTGCGATGAGCCGAAAGCACTCTTATTTCATACTCAACTTTCATTATCTTTAATACATCAACTGCCACCTGCACTGTGTCCAAATCCGATTTACTGCCCATTAAAATCGCTACTTTTATTTTTTTATCCTTTGACATTTCTCCTCCTGAATAATTGATGTATTAATATTCTTTAAACCGATATTTCCGCCAAAGCTTTTTTGCCAATATCTTTACGATAAAACATATTCTCAAAACCAATCTGGTTTATCCCTTTATAAGCTGTCTCAATCGCCTGTCTAATATCATTGCCCAGCCCAGTGACCCCTAATACTCTTCCGCCGGCAGTAAAAAAATCATTCCCCTGTTTTATCGTTCCAGCATGAAAAACAAATAGATCTTTTTCTTGACTAATTTTGTCTAAACCACTGATTTTCTTATTTTTCTCATAATCACCCGGATATCCGCCGGAAGCAGCGACAATACAAACACAGGCACGCTTATCCCAGTCCAATTTAATTGCATCTAATGTTCCGGACAAGGAACTAAGGATGATCTCCACTAAATCTGTTTTAAGTCGAGGTAAAATAGCCTGCGTTTCCGGATCGCCAAAGCGAGCGTTAAATTCCAATACTTTAGGGCCTTTCTCCGTAATCATTATTCCCGCGTATAATACCCCGCAAAAAGCCATCCCCTCTTGCTGCATTCCCTGGATAGTGGGAATAATTACCTCTGTTTTTATTTTTTCAAACAAATCGTCACTAACTACAGGCGCTGGAGAATATGCCCCCATACCTCCCGTATTCGGACCTTTATCATCATCAAAAATTCTTTTATGATCCTGACTGGATGCCATGGCACAGACATTATCGCCATCACTGATAAAAATCATTGAGGCTTCTTGGCCGACCAGACATTCTTCAATCATTACTGTATTTCCCGCGTTACCAAATTCATTATCCTCCAGAATAGACTGTATTGCTTTTTCCTGCTCAGCAAGATTTTGACAAACAAAAACCCCCTTGCCGGCGCATAAACCATCAGCTTTAATAACCAATGGCCGCTTAGCATTACGCGCGTATTTAAGCGCCGCTTCTTTGTTTGTAAATACCGCGAAATCCGCAGTAGGTACTTTGTATTTTTTCATAATATTTTTAGCAAATACTTTGCTTGCTTCCAAAGCACTGGCGCTTTTACTTGGCCCGAATATTTTCAATCCTTGAGCTTGAAAAAGATCAACAATGCCCAAAGCCAAAGGCAATTCCGGCCCAACCACAGTCAAATTAATCTGATTCGCCTGCGCGAATTCCAGTAATTTTTCTATTTCCGCGGCTTTAATATCAACACATTCTGCTATTTCCGAAATCCCGCCATTACCCGGAGCGCAGAATATTTTTTTAACTTTAGAAGATTGAGCAATCTTCCATACCAACGCGTGTTCTCTTGCGCCTGAACCAATTACCAAAATCTTCATAAGCTCTCCGCTGTAATTTTTAGATAAAATTTAATCTTGCTTTATTTTTTTCCGATTTAGCAGCTTGCCCGATAACCTTACTTTCCAGTTTATTTGCCTTTAAATGCGCTAAGGTTTTGCTTACGTTTTTTTTATCAACAACCAAAACCAGGCCGATACCCATATTAAAGGTTCTGAACATTTCCTTATCTTCCACATTGCCTTTTTCCGCGATTATTTTAAAAATTTCCGGGATATTCCAGCTGCCTTTAGCAATATCCACCCTGCAGTTTTTCGGAAATATTTTCATCAGCTTTTCATAAAAAGCCCCGCCGGTAATATGCGCGATACCATTTACCTTAACTTTTTTAAGCAAAGACAATACAGGTTTTACATAAATCTTAGTCGGAGTTAATAGCTGTTTATATCTTATTTTTATTTCCTTTTCTGAAAAAACCTTGTGCACCATGGAAAAACCATTAGAATGCAAACCACTGGAAGCAATTCCGATCAGGACATTCGTTGGTTTTATTTGCGCTCCAGTAATTATTTTATTTTTTTCAATAATTCCCACGCAAAATCCCGCCAAATCATATTCATCTTTTTTATATATCGCCGGCATTTCCGCGGTTTCACCGCCAATAAGCGCGCAGCCTGATTCGCGGCAGCCAACAGCAATCCCTTTAACAATGTCCACCAATTTCTTCCTGTTTACTTTACCAATTGAGATATAATCAAGAAAAAATAATGGCTCAGCGCCCATTGCCAAAATATCATTCACATTCATCGCCACAAGATCAATGCCTACGGTATCGTGTTTATTGGCAATCATCGCGATCTTAATCTTAGTGCCCACTCCATCGGTACTGGAAACCAGTACCGGATTTTTATATTTATTGCTCAGAGCAAAACAACCGCCAAAACCACCGATATTGTTTAAGACCTCGGAGCGCTTGGTACTTTTGACCAAACTGCCAATATCCTTAACAAAATTATTTGCCTCTGTAATATTTACTCCTGCTTGCGCGTATGTCAGCCTTTTTGGCATGTTTCCTCCTAATGAAATACTCAATATGTACAATAACAAAAATATGTTGATACTCGGCAAGGTTTAACGGTTTAGTCTAAAAACAATAAATTTTAAGACGACAGCCGTTACCGTATGACGAAACAGGCATCGTAACCATGTCCGTAACCTTACAATTTTTATGCTTTTTTTAAATAATCAACCGCGTTTTTAAATATATTCAATCCATCAGGAACCTGACTATCTTCTTCCCTGGTCCAACGCGGATGCTGAGTTCTAAACACACATCTTTCCGGATGCGGCATCAGCCCGAATATCCTTCCGGTATCATCACAGATTCCCGCAATATGCTCAAAAGACCCATTGGGGTTATCAGGATATGCCGCAAATTCACCGTTCTTATCGCAATACTGATAAACTATTTGTCCATTATCTTTTAATCTATTTAAAACTGATTTATTCAGAGTTATAAATTTACCTTCACCATGGGCTACAGGAAGATATATCACCTTATCAATTCCCCTTGTCCAAACACATTTACTTTCTCCCCTATTTTCTATTTTCTGTTCTCTGGTTTCTGTTTTCTTTAGATATACCCATCTGTCTTCAAATTTACCAGAATCATTACAAGCTAAAGTAGATTCCTGCTGCCAATCATCATTACCCGGCAATATCCCCATCTTGACTAAAACCTGGAAACCATTACAAATCCCAATCATTAAACCGTTTTTCGCTAAAAATTTCTGCAATTCGGTTTTTAATTTCATTTTCAGTTCATTGGCCAGAATCTTGCCGGCAGCAATATCATCACCATAAGTAAACCCACCGGGAAAAGCAATGATTTGATAATCAAATATTTTATTTTTTCCAATAACTAAATCATTAACATGCAATGACTTTACTTTTGCCCCTACCAGTTCAAAAGCAATTCTTGTTTCTTGGTCACAATTAGTTCCCGCGGTTCTCAGTATTAAGACTTTAATATTTTTCATTTTTCCCTTTCAAAACAAACTATTTTATTTTTTCCATTATCCTTTGCCATCCGCAGCGCTGTTTCCGCCTGGCTGATAAAAGATTCTTCGCTAAACTGTTTATCTTCACCATTAAAACAAGCAACTCCGATACAGGCATTAAGCCCCACAGTCTTACCTTTATATTCCGCGCTAAAACTCTCAATCCCCTGAATTATCCGATCAGCCACCAGGATTGTCGTTTGCTTGTGTTTAGAATCAACATTATCCGCCTGATTTTCCTGACTCAAACCTGTTTCCGGCAAAATAACCGCGAAAATTTTATTGCCATATCTGGCGAGAACATCCACATTGCGTACTTTAGTTTTCAGCAGTAAACCAATTGCTTTTAATAATAAACGCTCTGTTTCTATATCCGCATTCGCCTGCGGATCTTCCAAAGCAATAAATAATAAAGATATTGGACGGCTATAACGTTTGGCCCGCGCGATTTCCTCGCGTAAACGCATCAGAAAATAATTTTGATTAAACAACTTGCTTCCATTATCAATAATCGCCTGAGAATATACTCGGGCATGCTCCAAGGCTTTCGAAGCTTCCTTGGCAAAAACCTCTAGCACCGCGATATCGCCTTGATTATATATTTCCCCTGAGGATTTAGCGCCAAGCGTAATAAATCCAATTAATCGATTTTTTAAACGCAGAGGAATAATGATTTCCGCGTCAATCGCGGAAGCAGGCTCAAATATTTTTTCCACTGCTTCGAAATTTTCAATTTGCTTTAAGTCACTTTTTATCAGCATTCCCGAGTTTTCCGGCAAACGCTGTAAAATCTGACTATCAGCACTAATTCTCAGATTCTGAAGAAGAGCGCTATCAATGCCAGCGCTAGCTTTGATAATATACCCCCCGACATCAATGTCCTCCTGAAAAAAAGCAATTTTTCTAGGATTTATTGTCTGAATAATCACATCAATTAAGTAATCACATAATTGATCCAACTCAATTATTATCGTTAATCCCTGAGAAAGTTCAGCCAATACATTTTGATAATCATACTTACCTTTATAAACTATTTTTCTCAAAAACACGCGGATAAACTGCTTATAGGGAGAAAAGAGAATTATAAAAATTATAATCAGCAATGAACCTGTTGTGCCCCCTAAAAAGCCGATCATGCTTAATAACAACTTACTGATAATAATATGCAGCCCGATCAATGGGCCGACAAATAGAACAGTTAATAAACATTGATAGAGGATTTGATCAAATCCCAAACAACGAAATTTGACAATCGCGTATGCAATGCTCAGAAAGCTCAAAAGCATTAACAAAGCGCCAATAAAATTAAAACTCATGCCAAAATTAATCGCGAAATTCATTAGCAGACAAACATCAATAAATCCAATGCCCAAAATAATAAATCTGCTCTGTTTTAAAGCAATCCCTGATTGTTTTACCTCGCTTTTCTTTATTGCGGCAATCACCAGACCCAAAGGCAAAAACAAAGCGGCATTCAGAAAGAACAAATAATAGGAAAAAACATTAACATTAATCACACTCTCCCACTGAAAAAGATTTGTTTTAAGCAAAAAACTCTTATCCCAATAGTAAAAGCTGGAAAACGCGAATAAAAAAGAAAACATCCGAAATATTTTAAGCAAACCGATCTTTTTAGATTTAAGCGTCAAAAGCATGTGCAGCAAAGCCGGAACAATAAAAGCTGCTCCTGTGGCAAATATTTTAAAAACAAACAACGCGTTTTCAATTGTATTATGATAGTAAGTAATAACAAAATACATGAAAAAATAACATGATATAACAACTGAAGCAAAAAAATAAGGATAACAGAGAAAAGATTTTCTTGCTTTAAGTAAAACATAAAGCCCTGCTCCCAAACTGAGCAATCCAAAAATTAGCGGGATAAAGGCATTAATCGTCACAGAAACTCCGTCCTTAATTTGTAAATATCAGGTTTAGCATATTTTTCCAATATACTGCTACCAATTTAACGGCTTTTGCCAGGCCTGCTTCAGACTATCAATAGCAGTGCTGATCACAATTTTCCCGCTTAATCCTAAAACCTGGAATTCTTTATTTTCCATTACCTGCCCGATACAAGCAATCGACACGCCTTTTAGCATTTGCTCAAAAGCACTCTTTTTATTTTTTTGAATCTCAACCACAAATCTACCGTTTGACTCAGAGAATAATAAAATATCATCCCTTAACTCTGCCTTATCAATCTTATGTTTTACTTTTTTCAGATCAACCACCATCCCCAAACCGCCGGAAAAAGCCATCTCTGCCAAGCAAACAGCCAATCCGCCGTCAGAACAGTCATGAGAAGACCGCACCAGCCCAGCTTTTGTCGCTGAGCTTAACTGATTATATATTTTAAGATTTGCCTTAAAATCCACCTTTGGCACATTCTGGCTCTTCCAGTTATTTTGCTCAAAATAACTGCTGCCGCCCATTTCATCAAGAGTTTGACCTATGCAGTAAATTAGATTGCCCGCGGATTTAAGATCACTGGAAATAACTTTTTCCACATTGTCAATAACAGCCATTGCCGAAATAAGCAATGTTGGCGGAATCGCGATTGTTTTATTGCCAATACTATATTCATTATTCAAACTGTCTTTACCGGAAATAAACGGAATGCTGTAAGCCAGCGATGCGTCACGACAAGCCAAACAAGCACGCACCAACTGACCTAAGACTTCCGGCTTGGTTGTATTTCCCCAGCTAAAATTATCTAAAACCGCGGTTTGTTTTAAATCTCCGCCCACGCTGACGATTTGGCGCAGAGCCTCATCAATACACGAAGCTGCCATCCAATAAGGATCAATATCAGAATAACGTGAATTAATCCCGCAAGAAATAACAATCCCTTTTTTTGAATCAGCCAAAGGTTTAATTACCGCGGCATCTTGCGGACCATCATTATCAATCCCCGCCAAAGGCTTTAAAACACTCAGGCCTTGGACTTCATGATCATATTGACGAATAATCCATTCTTTAGAACAAATATTCAGATCAGAAAGCACAGAAAATAAGCTTTGCGTTAAATCAACAGGAGCCTTCTTTTTTATCAGCTTAATCTTAGGCGGATTCCAGACTGCTTTGCGCGCTGAATCGGGAACGCCATCATGCAAAAATTCCATATCTAAATCACAAACCTGAACTCCATTGGAAAATATTTCTAAACGTTTTGTATCAGTAAATTGTCCGATAACCGCGGCCTCAACATTTTCCTTGGCAAATAAAGCTAATAAACTTTTTAATTTATTTTTGGAAACAGAAACCACCATTCTTTCCTGAGCTTCTGATATCCAGATTTCACTATACGACAGGCCTTTATATTTCAGCAGGATCTTATCCAAATCAACTCTTGCTCCAGTCTCCTGCCCCATCTCCCCCACCGCGCTGGAAAATCCGCCTGCGCCGCAATCAGTTACCGCGGTATACAACTTTTGATCACGCGCCTGCAGCAAAGTATCCAATACTTTTTTCTCAGTTATCGCGTTACCAATCTGCACCGCCCCGCTGGAAATATTTTCTGATTCATGCGTCAGTTCCACTGAAGAAAATGTCGCGCCATGGATTCCATCTCTACCGGTTCTTCCGCCAATAGCGACAATATATTCTCCGGGACTTGTTTTTTTAAACGAAAATTCCTGCGGCATAATCCCCACAGTGCCGCAATAAACCAGAGGATTTCCTAAATAACGCTGATCAAAAATCACAGCTCCATTAGCCGTCGGAATTCCCATTCTATTGCCGTAATCTCTGACTCCGGAGACAACCCCCTTCATAATTCGTTTCGGATGCAATAATCCTCGCGGCAGATCTTCGCGCTTTGTATCCGGCATGCCAAAGCAAAAAACATCTGTATTGAAAATCGGTTTTGCCCCCAGCCCCACACCTAAAATATCCCGAATAACTCCCCCGATTCCTGTACCGGCTCCGCCGTATGGATCCAAAGCCGAAGGATGATTATGAGTTTCAACCTTAAAACAAATATTATTATTTTTATCAAATTTTATAACTCCGGCATTATCCTTAAACACTGATACGCACCAAGACTTATCTAATTTCTTGGTAGCATCCATAATTGTCTTTTTAAGTAAATTTTTAATCGTCGAATGTTTGGGAGTTTTTCCAGAATTATCAGTGTAATCAATATTACCCCGCATTGTTTTATGCACACAATGCTCTGACCAGGTTTGCGCTAAGCTTTCTAATTCACAATCCGTTGGATTGCGCTTGAGCTTAGTGAAATATTTCTTTATTGTCTGCATTTCTTCCAGATTAAGCGAAAGCTGCCAATCACGGCTTAACTGAATTAATTGCTGATCATTAAGATTCAGCAGATTCACCACATTTTTTTTAAACTCATAATTCACTTCTTTATGGGCAAGCAGAGTTTTTTTTAAATCCTTTATCTCAACAATATGCTGAATAACTTTATTATATAAGAGTTTATCGCCAATCAGCTCCAATTGCTGTTTATTGATCTTTCCTGTGATCAGATATTTTCTGCCGGTTTTAACACTGTTTAAACCATTAACCCCTAAATCACAAATTCCTTTTCTGGTACTTTCTTCCCAAGGATCCATTACTCCTGGATTATAGGCAATTTCTATGACATGAAAGTTGCTTTTCGGCTTTACCTGAAATTTTTTGTCTTCTATTTTTCCATACACACTGCTCTGGATTATCAGGTCAGCCAAAAGTTCATCAGCGATTTTTTTAACATCCAAACCAGTTAACTCTCCGTCAAGAATGTACACCTGTACCATTTTAACATCGCTGACTGTATTAATCCCTAAATCAATGATATCCCGTTTAATCCCTTCGCCTACAGGATCAAGAACATTTGCTTTGTTTTTCACTTCTATGCGCCAAAACATATTTTTCTCCTAGAAACCAGTTGCTAGTTTCCTTAAACCAGAAAATAAAATAACTATTATCAAACAGACTACTTTAGGCTGGTTTTTGTTTGTTTAAAAATTAAAATTTAATCCGATTAATCCAAGATGCTATATATTAATCCGTTTAAAAATTACATCCAAATTGCGTAAAACATATTTCAAATCAAAGCAGCGTTCAATTTCGTCTTTTGTCAAAACTTTAGTCACAGCCGGATCAGCCAGTAAAAGATTTTTAAATTCTTCACCTTGTTTCCAAACCATTAAAGCATTTTTCTGCACCAGATGATAAGCATCTTCCCGAGTTAAACCCTTTTCAACCAAAGCAATCAAAATCCGCTGAGAAAACATCAACCCTTTTGTTTTGCCCAGATTCCTCAGCATATTTTTCGGATAAACAATTAAATTATCAATAAGTTCAATACAAATGCTCAGCATATAATCCAGACAAATCGTTGAATCCGGCAGAATAATCCGCTCTACTGATGAATGGGAAATATCCCGTTCATGCCAAAGCGAAACATTTTCCATACCAGCTAAAGCATTGCCCCTTAACACGCGGGCTAATCCCGAAACTCTTTCAGAAGCAATCGGATTACGCTTATGCGGCATGGCTGATGAGCCTTTTTGACCTTTAGAGAAGAATTCCTCCACTTCCAGGATTTCCGTATGCTGAAGATTACGAATCTCAGTGGTAAATTTTTCCAAACTAGAACCAATAATCGCTAAAGTTGTTAAAAACTGCGCGTGTCTGTCTCTTTGCACAACCTGGCTGGCAACAGGCTCAAGTCCGATTTTAAGTTTTTTAAGCACGATTTTTTCAACTCTCGGATCAATGTTGGAATAAGTCCCCACCGCTCCGGAAAGCTTACCCACACATACGATTTTTTTAGCTTGTTCCAGACGCTCCAAATTCCGCTTTGTTTCTTCATACCACAGCGCCATTTTCAAACCAAAAGTAATTGGCTCAGCATGCACATTGTGTGATCTGCCGGCCATGGGAGTAAATTTATGTTTTTTCGCTTTTTTCTTTAATACCGCGAGCAAGGATTTTAAATCAGCAATTAAAATATCAGCTGCTGCTTTTAACTGCAAAGCCTGCCCCGTATCAATCGCGTCATTCGAAGTCAGCCCCATATGAATAAATCGCGAATCTTCTCCGACATTTTCCGCGACAGAAGTCAGAAAGGAAATTATATCATGTTTGGTTTTTTTTTCTATTTGATTTATTCTTTTAAGATCAAACCTTGCCTTGTTTTTAATTACTGCCAAAGAAATCCTGGGGATTTTACCCAGCTGCGCCCAGGCTTCACAAACCGCGATTTCCACATCCAGCATTTTCTGCCATTTGGCATTTTCCGACCAAATAGCACCCATTTTTTCGCGTGTATATCTTGCAATCATTCGACTTCCTTTCTTGTATTAGGAGTATTATATACTACCAGATTATCCAGATTCAGTCAAATTTTTTATAAACCTGATAATTTAAAAAAAACACGCGGAATTTACCTGTTTTTTAAGCATTAAAGATATGATATCAAGGAGTTATATTTATTTAATTAAGGCTGGAATTAATAATCTCAGGCTTGCCGATCAAACAAAATTTTTCTTGCCAAAAAGCATAGAAACCAGCTACTATGTCCTGAGCAATGCCCTGCTTAGCTGCTTCAGCCTTATGAAAAACAATCACCGCGTCTTCAAACTTGCTTTCCGCGAAATAAATCTGAGCTTTTGTATCCAGATAAAAAAATCGTTTATCCGGATCAAGCGCCAAAGCTTTGTCCGCGAAAATATGCGCTTTTTCAAACTCTTTTTTTCGAATAAAAAGACAAGCCATATTATTATAACAATCCGGAAAATCTTTTTTCAGGTCAATTGCCTTACGATAGGCACGGTCCGCGTCATCTAAATCCCCCATCCGTAAATAAACATTGCCAATATTAAACAATGCCATCGGTGTTTCACTGTTTTCCCTTAAAGCATCATAATAGTGCTTAAGCGATGCGTCCCACTTTCCTTTTTTTTCCAGCAATACCCCTAATTCCACATTGTCTTCGACTGACAAATCGTCCTTTGTTTTCTCTAAAGGCATAATTTCCAGCATCCAATTTCCCGCGGCATACCAATTACGTTTAAACCCGCTATAACTTCTGATCACAAATGCCTTTTCACCCGTATGCTCGACAATAACCTTCTGTTTATCATCAAAACCAACAATCACGGTATAATGATAGCGATTTAAAATAAACGGATGCAATTTTTCCATAACAATAAGCGGAATCCCTGACCTTAAGCAGGTTTTTATTGTTTCAAAATTAGCAACATATCCTTTTGCCCAAAAGCCCTGATCCTTAGCATATTTTTCTAAATCAACATTCAAAACACCTTTTAAATCCGGGGAGAATATATTTTCGCCAATAATCTCTTGACTGCAGCTATTGCCCCAATAAGCAAAAACCGCGGAAAGCGCGGCCGGACCGCAATAAAATGTTTTCTGCTGGACAAACGGAACTTCAAGAATAATTCCCGGATCAAGATTATCCGCAAGATTATTTCTGATCAATGTAATACTCGAGCTGACACACCCGGAAAGTAAACATGAAAGGAAAAACAGGTAAATAAATACCCTTGTGTTTATTTTTTTTAACACAATATATTATCCTGTTTGTAGGTTTATTTTTTATTTTTGCGTCGCGGTTCTAATTTTAAACCATAGTCAGCAAAATAAAGCACACACATTGCGATCAGCAGCAAAACTAACAAGATTACAACCCCGGTATTACCTGCCGACTCTATTGTATCTACTTTATTTGCTAATCTCTCAAGCTGGACAGCATCAAGCTGACTTACATAAAGTTGCGCGTCTTCTTTATTCAGTCCGATTTTAGAAAGCCTTTTCTGCACAATATCTTTGTTTAAAAAACTCTGAACCTTTTCCAGATAAAGGCTCTGTCCGGCACTTGACTGGACAATCACCTGAGAATCTATCGGCATCGCTACTGAATTAGCCGGAGAAACTCCACAGATTAGCGCGATTGCCAGCATTAATTTTAAAATCCCTTTTTGGTTCAATAAACTTTCTAAAAACATAAGCCCCCTCCTTTTTTTAACTTATTGATCTAAATAATATCATAAATATGAAATAATAGTCAACTTGCAATTTCAAACTATTCTTTTCCCAAACCATTCACAGGATTAAACAGCAAATCATATATATTTGTATTTATTTTATACTCAGTCTATTCAAATTGTTTAAACCGTATAATATTATATTCATGCAGTAAAAATTTAAATATTGTCCCTAATATACCTAATCCATATCTAATGCTTGGCCATAACCTTATCGACGATGCCTCATCAAAATATCGCGTACGAATCGGAACTTCTTCTATGCGGCAAAAATGCAAACGTGCCTGCACAATAATTTCAAAATCAAAAACAAAATTATCAGAATTTTTTTCAAACTGAATGCTTTTTAAAAATTCCGCGCTATATGCCCTAAACCCTGAATGATACTCCGATAAATAAGTTTTCAGAACAACATTAGCTAGTGCCGTAAGCAGAATATTCACATTATGCTTCCACAACGGCATGCCGCCGATTAATGCCCCACCCTTTAGCATCCGGGAACCAAATACAGCATCGGCTTGCCCTTTTTTAAACGGCACAATCATATGCTTGATAACCCGAGGATCATACTGGTAATCAGGATGAACCATTACCACGATATCAGCTCCGTGTTCCAATGCTTTCGCATAACATGTTTTCTGATTAGCTCCATAACCTTTATTAGTTTTATGAACAAATACCGTTATCCCTAATTCTCTGGCTATTTCAACTGTATTATCCTGACTAGCATCATCAACAAGAATTATCTCATCAATCATATCCTTAGGAATATCATCATATGTCGCTTTCAGCGTTTTTGCCGCATTATATGCCGGCAAAACAACTATTGTCTTCATTGTTTTATCCGGATGGCAAACAGCAGAGACCTCAAGTTCATTAATGTATTTAAGGGCGCGGCGCTTAACCGCGAACACTTCTATCTGATCCCTAAAATTAATTGTCAGGAATTTTTTCTCAAGACCACTAATCCGGCAAATAACTTGCATGATATTATATATCGTTTTACTATAAGGCTTGGCTCTTTCCAGCCAGTATTTAAAAGTAAAACTTCTAGCGTACAAACCCCAACGAATACTTTTAAAACCCGCTGCCTCAAGCAAGCGATTTAATGTTTTCCGGGAAAAATAAAATAAATGATGCCGATTAATTCCCCACCATTTGGCTTTTAAAATCCGGCTTGCCCAGCTTTGAATATCAGGAGTATTAATATAAACAATACCCTCTGGTTTTAACACTTTTCGTATCTCCATCAGCATTTCCCGAGGATTAAGAACATGTTCAATAGTATCGTGCAAAACAACAACATCATAATAATTCGCGGGAAGATGCGCTTGCTTTATAGTCGAATTGATTACTTCTATGTTAAATTTTTCTCGGGCAATTTTAGCAGCCCAAACCGATAGTTCAATTCCCTGAACCTGCCATCCTTTTTTCTTTGCCTCATCAAGGAAAAATCCAGTACTGCAGCCGACATCAAGCAATGATTTGCCTTTTTTTTGATATCTTTGCAGTTTTTTTAAAACCAGACAGGCTGTTTTTCTTCTTCCCTGTTCTTCAGCCAGATACCCTTCATCAACCATTTCTTTATACTGGTTGATTATCATCTGGGAATCATCTCCCGCAGGAACAAAAACCAGCCCGCAGTTTACGCATTTAAGAATTTTCTCTGGAGCAATCAGCTGCTCCTCGGATATTCGGTAAGCAGTTGTTTCAGCAGAGCGTCCTTTTTGCTCAGAGCGATAAACCACAGTATGATGATTTGCTCCGCATAAATCACATCGTATTTCTTGCATAGTCAACCTGTTTAATTATTTTTTATAATTTCAATTTTATCTCTGGTAATAGTTTTAAATCCCGGTTTATCAATATAAAACGCTGCAGGCTGATCACTAGAATTATTAACCAGTTTAATATTAACAGTAAAACTTTCTCTACTAACTTCTTGAGGAATAAATAAACAATAATTTTCTTTAACTATCCCCCCATTTCCCCACATATATGTGGGGAAAATTCTATAGCATAATGGTCTATCGCTCTGATATAGAATCTTATTTTTCGCGTCATTGATTTCAATATGCATCCAATAATCATTCTTCATGGCTTTAAGCGCTTTATAGAAAAATTGCAATTCCACTGTCTTTCCTGCACTAAGTTCCTTTGTATCCCCTTTATTATATCCTAAAAACATTAAATCATCATTAACCTTGGCCATAACCGGTGTCAGACTTAGCCCCTGGGGCAGTACATCAATAGTTTCAAAAAGCTTAAGATTACTCTGGTAATTATTCTTTAAAAGTACAATATTATCCAATTTCTCCACCACACCCCAATTATTGGAATTAATAAAATTAGCCAGATTAGCCTCAGAATGGCCTTTTTGATAAAAAGCACTTACTCCCAGCAAATCATTGACATCAAGCAGTGCGTACTCCACTCCCGCGGGAAGAACATAGGGTTTTGCCGATAAAGTGTAGAAACCGTCCACAACATGATGAAAAGAATATAGTGTTTTACGGTTAGACAACATGGGCAAGAACTCAAAGGTCGACACAATGCTTGCATCAGCGGGAATCATTTTGATAAAACGCTCCTTTTGTAAATCCAAGTCATCTTTTACAGTTTTATGTTCATCAACCGCAAGCTCAATAAAGGGTCCGAAACTAACCGCGCAAGTAATGCTTACCGCCAGGAGAAATATATTTATAATCCCTGGTCGAAAATTTTGTTTAATAATTGGCCAATTAATAAATCTTTTTAATCCGTAAATAGCTGAAATAAATATAAACGGTAATATCTCCGCGTCATAATGATACTCAATCATATACTCTGGGCTTCTTATCGACAGCATATGCTGTAGAAAAAGCAATCCACTGATTAAGATTCTTACGTCCAATAAAGAAAAAAAACAAAGCGGTCCAAATAGTTTAAATAAAAAGCTTAGCTTTTCCACAGTAAACATCATCTTAACCACAAGTAAAGGATGCGTGATAATAAAGACCGCAACCGAAGGCAAAGAATTCCCCAGATGTCTATAGATGCTGATAAACTGGACAGTATCTTTGTTTAGATATGGCATAAGTTTTCCCGAAATTAAGCCAAACCATACCCCTCCGGCTAATATCGGAAAAAGCCACCATTTAACGCTCCTTTTTTTAAAAAAAGCGAATATGCCAAAAGGAATAATCACCAAGGGAATATTTTCCTGGCAAAGCAGACTCAGAAACATAAACAAAACAAATAATCTAAAATTCCGCTCAATAAAAAAATAAAACATGAAGCTTAAAAAAGCAGTGGCAAAAGTAGTCACGTGAAATTCATATAAAGCAGTATAGCCCATCGCTGGATAAAGCAAATAAACGATAACCAAAGCCAAACCTAAATGTTCGTTAAGTTCATCTCTGGCGATTAAAAAAATCGGATACGCCGCAAATGCAAGAAAAAATATTTGTAAAAAAACTAAAGTAAGCGGACTTTGGAAGAAAAAATAAAGCGGAGCAAATAAAAAAAGAATAAAATGACTATGATGGCCAAGAAAATTAAGTCCAAGAATTGAACTACAAAGCGAGCCATGGACAACATTCCAGATAATCTGGTTATAAGCCGCCAAATCCATATCAATATAGTCAAAACAATAATAACGCTTAAAACATACGATACTCAGTAGCACTGTGAAAACACTAATTAGAGTTAAGACAATAGAATTGTAGATATCATAGCGCTGTTTAATTATTTTCATATACCCGGTAATGTTATAGGTTTTTAATTATAAAGATTATAACATCCTAGACCCAAAAAGTCATGATATTTTAAGTCTTAGCAATCACATGCGAATTGTAATCACAAGTGTTAATTTATTGACTTTCACCACTTATATGATATAATTTTTCAATATACAGATTTTGGTCCCATCGTCTAGTCTGGCCTAGGACGCTAGATTCTCATTCTAGTAACAGGGGTTCGAATCCCCTTGGGACTACCAAATCTAACTCATGGAGACTTTTTGACTGTAACTGCTTAAAAATTAAAGCAGTTGCAGTGGTTCTAAAAGTTCCTGCTTCATAGTAGATTTTGTCAGGGAAAATAAGGCTTTGGAATCTTTGCCTTAGGTTTATATCAGCATTAGCCCATAAATTTGCGACATTCGACAAAAAGAATTTGCAGTAATTAAGACACGCTTCTATATCATCTAATTCTATCTTCATTTCATTCAGTTCAATCTTTTTAATCATACTGTCACTTCTAATTTCTTCTGTTTTCTGCTTATAAGTTTCTGCGTCAACTGTACCCTTAAGAAGATAGTCGAAAATCTTATCCTCTTTTTCCTTGAACTCTTTTATCTCTTTTTCAAGTCTAAGCTGTTCCTTAATTCTTTCAGATTGCTTAGACTTCCAAAGGTTAAGGACAATTTCTTCAAATAACTCTAAAATTTCTTTATTTGGTTGAAAAGAACTTAAATATTTAAAAAATTCACTCTCTAATTCGTTCTTCTTAACGCTTAGAGAACAACCTTTAGTCCGGCAATGATAATAAGCATACTTAACCTTCTTTCTTCCCGTAGACCATCCCCCTGTCAATTTTTGACCACATTTAGGGCATCTTATAAAGTTTCTTAAAGGAAAATCAGAGTGATTCCTCAGCTTTGGGGTTATGCTCGTTTTTTTACCATCTAGTAAAAGTTGTACCTTAAAAAAAGTATCTTTTGCAATAATTGGTTTATGAATTGCTTGAATATAATCCGGGAACCAATCAACTTTAATTATTCCGGCGTAAAGGTAATTCCTTAAAATCCTGTTTAAAAGATTCTTCGTAATCTTTTTGAATCCTTTTTTCCTAAGATGTTCTGAAATCTCCGTTTGCTTATACATACCCGTTTCTGCCATAGTAAAGGCTTCTTCGATAAACCTACTTTCTTCTATTGGGACAAGTAGACTCTTATTCAAACTATCCTTTGTTTGTTTGTATCCTATAGGCGCACGCCAGCACCAACGCCCCTGCTGAACTGCCTGTTTCATTCCATTGGTAGTACGCTCACTTTTAACATCATTTTCAAACTGAGCAAAGGTTCCGATCATATTCCTTGTTAGTTTTCCTATGGGGCTATCTTCATTGTTTTCTGTAACAGAGAAAATCCGTATATTTATAGAACTAAAATAATTGACTAGTTCTGTGTGGTCGGAAAGATTTCTAGCTAAACGATCGTATTTCCAAATAATAAGGCAGGAAATATCCTTTCGGTTCTTTACTACATACCTTAAGAGATTTTGCAACTCAGTTCTATTTTGCGTTTTTGCGCTTTCTCCACGTTCAATAAAAACTTTATCAACCTCGTATCCATTATCGAAGGCAAATTTTCGACAATCCTTCTCTTGCCCTTCAAGGCTATAACCTTGCTCGGCTTGTTCTTTAGTGGAAACTCTGCAGTAAATTAGTGTTTTCATGACTTAATCATAAAATCTTTTATAACCTTCTATTATATTTTTTTTCAATGACCTCGGGCTTAAAATTTCTATTTCATCATTAAATAGCTCATTGTCCTCAGAATTTACCAAATCCATTACATTAGGAATAAGTTTATTAATCAAAACAATGAGAACTCTATCCGAAATTAACGCACGACGGATAAAGTGTTCTAAGATATTCACTTTATCCTTTTCTTCAATACTTTGCAGAGCCAGTTTGAAAGCGTCAATCGTAAAAGCATTTTTAACCCCTTTTGGTCTGCCATTTGGATTACCGGATATTCCTTTTCTAAAAGCCATTGTTTATCCTTTGTTATTAACAGTACCTTTGCCCTTAAAATATGCAGTGACCAATACATCAGCGAGTTTATAAAGGGTGTCCTGAATTTCTTGGATTTGGGTTTCAGAATAGCCTTTATTTTTTAGTGTCTTTTTTTCCTTGTCCAGAGCGTTCATACTCGAAAACCTTCATATTTAGGTTTAGAGCGAGAGTATCTCCGGGGTTTCCTCTCATATTTCCGCACTGAATAAGGGATATTTTGTTCATTTATGTTTTTCCTTTGACGCTTTCTTAATTTTCTCTACATACGAGAAAAAAGGCAAAATAATGACAGGGTCTTTGGCTTTGTCAAATTTAAAATAGTATTTTATAGCCTCATTTTGTTTGAAAAATGTAATATTCTGATTGCTGTCAATCAATAGTAGGATTTTATCTTTAAGAAAAGAACATACTATATAATGTTCCAACTGAAGAAATTTACTGCGTTTAAGGTTATGTTGGATGTCATCCTCAACAAAAGCATTGGAAATTTTGCTTAAAATAGATTTAATATTCTCAATATGTAAACCAAATCTCCTTAAATCACAAATAATAAGCAATTTTACGAGATCAATTATAGAGAATTTTCTCCAACCTGCTCTTTTATTAACTCTAGCCCCAGTTATTAAGTCCTTTCTATCCCAATCATTAATTTTGCGGTAAGTCAGTTCGGGAATACACTTTTGACAATCTTTTAAAGTAAAGCTAGGGGTTTGAAGTAAAGGACTAATTTTTTTAACATTCCCATAGAGACTCGTCGTAATGTCTATAGATTTTTCAATATCATAATAATAATCTCTTAGCGTATATATATTCATATCTAAATTATACACCAAACAAATTATACCGTCAAGTATAATTTACATTATTTGCTAATAATATTTCTGCTCCCGTAATATGGACATTGACTTTTAAGATAATTAATTCTAAACTAGACTTATGCTAAAATTTCTAAAGAAGATATTCTCAGGTAGCAAAAAACCCATTACGCTCGAAGAGCATGTTAAAATACGTAGAACCAAAGGTGACACAAACGAGCAAATAAGAGCAGATTTATTGTAAGCGTATGACCAACCCATGTCAAGAATTTCCAGAACACATTCTTTTCCAGTTATCCGGAAGCAGTTCATTCAGCTGACTTAGCTTATAATCATTTATATTTTGCAAAACATACTCCAAGT
>Ga0180007_10001805_pt1 | contig 27131 bp, 22 predicted proteins | sample MM_PC_MetaG_FD_121122 | JGI IMG/M metagenome (GOLD analysis project Ga0180007, IMG submission 121122) | Groundwater microbial communities from the Aspo Hard Rock Laboratory (HRL) deep subsurface site, Sweden - MM_PC_MetaG | ecosystem: Environmental > Aquatic > Deep subsurface > Groundwater... | reverse complement strand
TCTTGTCCGCCGTCCCGTGGAGGTGAATCTTTCTCGACCTGCGCTCCACCTACACGGATCCACACGCCGATCCCATACCCTCAAATATGCCTAAACGGTAATGTTACACTGAAGTGTTCGGTTATGTATTGAATTGGGGGACAGGCACCAAGGCTTGACAAGTTTAGGGCAATGAATTAAGGTGTCCTCTGGTTCAATTTAAAAAATATCGCGATATGAATGAGACTTGGTGTGCGACCCAGATGTGCAGCAATCGGGAGGACGTGTTGTTGCCCAAAGGTTGTGGTCGAGCCATGGAGCTGACGGCTCGCGATCTATTCGTGATGGAATTCAACGTCATGGAATCTGATCAGCGAACCGGCTCGGTGGTCATGCCTTGCACGCAGTGCGCGTGTGGAGCCATCCTGTTGGTCGAAGACGTACCGTCCATAATTCAAGATACCTTACCGGGGATCGTGAAATGGTACGCCAAACAAACCAATTAAGGCTTTCTAAAAAAGAAGTACCCCTGCTTATCAGAGGTTCTTTTTTTTCTATTTGAATCGTTGATTGCAATGATTGACTAATTGAGGAAGATTTGTTAGATTAAACCGTCATTTGAAGCATTTCGACTGGCGGTTCTTTGCAACCTGGGAGGTCAGCCATGACCAAGAAAATCGCTATCTTCGGTGGAAGTTTCAATCCACCACATGTCTGGCATCGGGAGATCGTAGAATTTCTTGCTTGGGAATTTGATGAAGTAGTGATCGTTCCATGTGGTGATCGTCGTGATAAAAATAGTGTTAACGATATACCACCCTTACATCGAGCAGTGATGTGCGATCTCGCTTTTCGTGGTTTGCCCAACGTTCGACTGGATTATCATGATCTAGAGCAAGCAGAATTCAGCAGTAATTTCGCATTGCAGCAACGTTATGCTGTGGACGGAGCAGAAGTCTGGCACGTGATTGGCTCCGACCTGCTGCTGGTTGGGTCAGATGGACTGACCAAGATTCAGCGCAATTGGGTGCAGGGTTCAACTATTTGGTCAGATTTCAACTGGTTGGTCATTGACCGGCCAGGCTGTGATTTGTCCAACGGGAAAGGTGTACTACCACCCAAAAGTCGTCTGGAGAAGGTTTGTACGATCATCGGCTCGAGTACCGATATTCGTCAACGCCAGTTTGAACATCGATCAGTGGTTGGTTTGGTTCAGCCGGAGATCGTGGCTTATCTGGAACGATACGATCTGTATCGTGGCCGGACAGCCAGCAGCATTACCCGGTTGACCATTCCGACACTGCGACCGTTTGTGTATGTGGACGGGTTCAATTCTAAGGCCAAAGAGTTGGCTGAACGACTCAGGTCGCGAACAGTCAATCTCGACGATGCCAATCTGATTATCACCCTGGGTGGTGACGGTACCATGCTCCGGGCGGTCATCGAACATTGGCGACGACGAATACCTTTCTTTGGACTGAATTTCGGTCACGCTGGCTATTTGATGAATCAGGCACAAGCGTCCTGGCTGAATTCGCCAGCAGAATTATTGGCAGAGCTAGCGAAGTTGATTCTTGGCTGTTATCAAGTGCCACTGCTCACGTTCAGTTGGTCGACTGGTTCAGGTAGTTGCAGTCATGACTTTGGTTTCAATGACGTGTACATCAAAGCCAGCGGACCGACCATTCCCGCAGTAATGGACGTAACGGTTAAGAGCCGAGGTCGGGAGTGGCAGTTGGGGAATATCATGGGCGACGGTTTGATCTGCGCGACTGAAGTCGGTTCAACCGGCTATGCTTTTCAGGCCGGAGCTCAGTGGTTACCGCTTAGTTCGGAACACAAATGGTTGTTAATCGGTTTGTGTGCGCGTCGTCTGCCACAAGTTAGTCTGGACAACAGATCAGAGGTCATCGCGCGACTTCAGCAAACCGACTATCGGGCGGCGGTGCTCTGCGCTGACAATCGCGTTCTGGGTCCGGTGACTGAACTGCGGGTTCGGTTGAGCCAGATCGGTTCAGCTGAACTGGCCTTTCTGCCGGACACGGATTTGACTGCCAAGCGCATCGATCTGACTTTCGGACATTAATCGACTCGGGCAAGCGAGTGCTTGCCCCTTTTCTTTCGGGCGTTACAACTGTAGCACCCGGAAGCAGAAGTTTTGAAAACGGTTTTTTACCTTCAAGGAGAGAGTGTCATGGACGAACCAATCATCACTTCGTTGCTGGATCTGGACTTTTACAAGCTGACCATGCAGCAGTTGGCGCTGATCGGTCATCCGGATATTCGGGTGAAGTTCGGTTTCGTTTGCCGAGCCAAAGATGTGAATCTGCCGGGTGTGATTCCGGTTCGGGTTTTGCGCGAGCAGTTGGCTCATTTGCGTGACCTGCATTTTTTGCCGCAGGACATCAAATATCTGCGCTCCAGCAAATACATTCCACCTGGTTTGTTTTGTGAGGAGTATCTGGCTCATCTGAGGTGGCTCCGCTTGCCGGAAATTTCGGTCGAAGTTGTGGGTGATCAGTTTCAGATCGAAGCCGAAGGATTGTGGTCCGAAGTGACCTTGGTGGAAACACTGGCGCTCTCAATCGTCAATGAGTTGTATAACTATTATCAGCTCAGGGCGCGTGATTTGCCACCGGGTGCGCCGGCTAAGGCAGGTCGGGAAAGACTAAACGAAAAGATTCAAGCTCTTCAGGCGAGCAGTCTGCGGGATTCGCTTCAACCTCAGTGCATCGTTGAGTTCGGAACACGGCGGCGTTTTGCTGGTTGGTGGCAAGCATATGTTGCCGATCAGCTAGCACGAAGATCGCCCGAATTGTTCGCCGGAACTTCCAATGTTCGGTTGGCTCAGCGTTTTGATTTGCGACCGATTGGTACGTTCGCTCACGAATTGGACATGGTCTATTCCCGGTTGTACGGCAATCGCAATCTGGACATTCGTGTCTCTCACTCTTACATGCTTCAGGATTGGTGGGCCTTGTATCGCGAGCCGTTATCGATCGCCCTGACCGATACTTACGGCACCAATGCGTTCTTTAAGGATTTCAATTCCGTTCAGGCTCAGGATTGGCGTGGTGTGCGGCACGATTCTGGTTCATGGCTGTCATTCGGCGAAAAGGTTATCGCTTTTTATGAACAGCAGGGGATTGATCCGCAAACCAAGACGGTTGTCTGGTCGGATGGTTTAACGCCTGACGTGGTGTTGGCTATCAATCAGACTTTTGGTCAGCGGATTCGTTGTGTCTACGGCTGGGGCACCAATTTGACCAATGATTTTGGTGCTGGCGCTCGGGAAAATTTTGGCGTGCGGCCACTGTCGATCGTCATGAAGGTCATCGAGAGCAATGGTCAGCCGACAGTGAAGTTGTCGGACAATCCGGCCAAGGCGATCGGTCCGCAGGCAGAGATCGAGCGTTTCCAGCGCATCTTCGGCTACAATCCGGCAGATTACGAACGAGTGACGTGCGTCTATTAGAACGATCTCAATCTAATAGCGGAGCCTCCTTTGGGCTTCGTTTTTTGTTTTTATTTTTTGTTGAGTTGAGGGTAGCTACAGAGTTTACCCTGTCGCTCGCGAGCGGACAGGGTAAACTCTGGCGGCTACACTTCGCCTATTAATTTAAAACAAAAATCACGGGCTTGGGTTAACCCGTGATTGCCGTCAATTAAAAATACTCGCATTAAAAATACGGACGCTCCGGGGAATCTTTAAGCAGTTCAAAGGCTTCTTCGGCTGTATCAACAATGCTGAAAAGATCATAGTCATCTTCACTAAGATAGTCAGCTGTCAATTGATTCTCACGTGACCATTTGAACAAACCCTCCCAGAATTTTTTTCCGACCAAGACAATCGGAATCGGCATCATTTTTCCGGTCTGAATTAACGTAATTATTTCAAACAATTCGTCCAGCGTGCCAAAGCCACCAGGGAAGTAGATGTAAGCCTGGGCGGAAGCGGACAGCATCACCTTGCGCGTAAAGAAATAATAAAAACCCTTGCCGTGCTTAACATACGGATTGACCCGTTGTTCTCGCGGCAACTGAATGTTCAGCCCGACTGATTCAGCTCCAGCGTCAGTCGCACCATGATTAGCTGCCTCCATAATACCCGGACCACCACCGGTGATAATAGTAAATCCAGCCTTACCCAGCATCCGAGCCAGTTTTCGGGCTTCTTTATAATCAGGCTGATTTTTTTTTATCCGGGCTGAGCCAAAAAAAGAGACCTCTTTTTTAAGATCAGCCAAAAATTCAAAGCCCTCGGTGAACTCGGACATGATTCGAAAAATTTTCCAGCTGGCACCATCACGGAAATCAATCAATCCTTTGGGTGGTGGTTCAGAAGTACCGGGAATTTTTCTTTCTTGGTGTGGATGAGGTGGTTTTATCAGAGGTTTTTTCTTTGTATTCCGGGTTTTCTTATCAGTCATAGGGTTGTGATTAAGCGTTCAAAGTATATCAGTTTTTAGCTGCTTCAGCCTATTCGAATCGTTCTTGCCATTTTTCTTCGACTTCAACAGTCAAATCCACGAACACCTTGCGATCAGTTACGGTTTCCATTTCTTTGCGTACAGCCTGACCAATAGACTTAATGACTCGACCGCCCTGACCAATAATCATGCCGCGATAACGTTTGGCATTGGTTAGGATGCGAGCCTGAACATAAAGCACACCATTCTCTCTTTCGGCTACCTCGTCGACTTCAACCGTCGTGCTGTAAGGTACCTCATCGTGCAGCCTGAGAAAAACTTTTTCTCGAATCAGTTCAGCGATGCGAAATTTTCGATTTTGATTGGTTAGTAGTTCTGCTGGATAGAGTTCTTCACCAACGGGCATTAATTCGATCAGTTTTTCATGAAGAGCTTTCAGGTTATGACCCTTGGTCGCCGAAATTTCCAGTACGGTATCAAACTCATCTGACCAAGCACGATATTCGTCAGCGTAAGGTCCACGCGTATCAGACTTATTGATGACTAAAATTTTAGGACAGGGAGCCGCGCTTACTAAGCCATGGACAATTTTCTCTTCATCGCCCACATGGCGCGTTGGATCAACCACATACACCACCACATCAATACCTTTAAGTGATTGACGGACAATTTCGTTTAGTTTGGCGGTTAGATTATCCGGTACTTGGGTGAAAATACCAGGTGTATCAACGATAACTACCTGGCCGCGCGGATCATGAATTACACCCTGAAGGGCGTGACGGGTGGTTTGTGGTTTAGGGGTGGTGATGGCCACCTTGGTACCAATTAACGCATTCAACAGGGTTGATTTGCCCACATTGGAGCGACCAACCAGAACCGCTAGTCCAGATTTTTTCTTGTCATTTTCCATATTAATAGTGTGTCGCTAGATTACCGCAAGCCGTGGTTTTTGACCACTGTCTTCGGATTTATAAAGTAATTGACGCCACCAGTTTAAGGTGTTACGCTCGCTTCACTGTTGTCGCGCTAACGATTGCGCGCCCCTTTAGAGAGCTATCTAATGCTCAGCACGGAGGTTAGAATGCGCTGGCGTCGAGAGAAGGACTGGCTTCGTCGCGAAATCGAGGAAGGCATCGATGAGTATGACGAGAAGCAACGCATTGAGAAATGCGGCACACTGACGAGCTGGCCGGGATCACTGCCGGTTTCTGTCCGGGAATGCAGTGCGTTTATACGGTTGTCTGACGGTGAGTGTGTGCCCCTGTTTTGTTGAGTGAACGAACAACTAAATTCTTCCTTTTTGCCGGCCTCCATTTAGGAGGTCGGCCTTAATTACAACGACTTTTAGCCAGAGCCACTAATTCTACGTGCGGTGAATGAGGGAACAAGTCCAGCGCTTGCAGATCAGTCAATTCGTAGGCGGCGGATAATTGTTGCCAATCACGAATAAAACTTTCGTATTTGCAGGAGACGTAGATCAAGTTCGGCGGTTGCTGGTCGAGTAGGGTGGCGATCACTTGTGGATGTAGGCCAGAACGTGGTGGATCCACAATAACCGTATCTGGCCTAAAGTCTTTCCAGATCAGCGATTCGGCGGCGGCGCTATCAAATTGAACATTATTAAGTGCGTTTAATTGCGCATTCGCCCGAGCAGCAATGATAGCTGTTTCGTCCAGTTCCACGCCATAGACTTCAGGAACAGCTGCCGCCAGACCAATCGCGAAGAATCCCACGCCGCAGTACAGATCCAACAAGCGCTGAGTTTTCGCCGTATCGACATGCCGGCGAATAGTTTTTAATAATTGCTCGGCCATTAGTGTATTAGTCTGAAAAAACGAATTGGGCGGAATCTGGTAAAGACAGCCGGCAATTTTTTCAGTCAACCAGGGTTTGCCTTGCAGTAGTTCAAGTTGTGGCGCCAGCGACAGATCAGTGACTGATGGATTAACACCATGATAGATAGTGGTCGCCAATGGGGTGAGTTGTGACAGCAAGTCAGACTCAGCCGGCAACTCACCTTCGGCGGTGACGATCGTTATCAATCGTTCGCCAGTGTTTTTACCCTCACGGATGACGCAATAACGTGCATAACCAGTTTGCTTAAACACATTCCATGGCTCGACCTGATTATCGTTCAGCCAGGATTTGAAGATATTGAGTATTTGTTCCGCTTCCGGTGACATCAATCGACATTCTTTCAGATCAACATATTGATTCCAGCGACCGGGTTTTTTGAGTCCAACTTCGCCGCGATCGCCCACACAATAGTCCATGCGATTGCGATAGTAGAATTGTTGTAGGCAAGGGATGACCGCATCGATTTCACGGTTTAGTTTTCCGGCTTGCAGAGCCTGGTTAATTAATTCACGCTTCAATTCCAGTTGATATTCGTACTTTATGTGTTGCCAGGCACAACCACCACACTGACCGGCCTGCTGACAAGCTGGTTTAATACGCTGTGGGGAGGTCTTAAGCCAGCGTTCAGCCTCAAATTTTTTCACTCCCTTCTTTCGGCCAACAAATTTTCCTTCAATAATTTCTCCAGGTACGACAAAATTCGCGCAGGCTGGCCGGTCATTTACCAGTCCACAACCGCGCCCTTGATGATCAACTCGTGTTATTTCGAAGGTTTGTTGTTCGCCGTACTTCATATCGTGGCTAGGGTACAGGAAAAATGGTGTTAGGTCTAGGCCGAGCAAGTCAGAAAAACGATAAACCCTGTAGCTGTGGAGCTTGCCTCCGCCTATCGTTAATTCAAGGTTGGGCAGAGATAAACCCAGTCGCTCGCGAGCGACAGGGTAAACTCTGCAGCTACCCATCACTCATCATTAACTCAAAGCAATTTTTCAACAGATGCTTACAGCTTTTACTCATTCTGCTACTCTGTCAGCGTATGCTATCTATCATCATTCCTACCTACAACGAGGAAAAATACCTGCCGTTTTTATTACGTTCCATTACTGCGCAATCTTTTGAAGACTACGAGATTATTGTGGCAGACAATCAATCCAAAGATTGCACACAGCGACAAGCGGATGCGGCTGGCGCCAGAATTGTTGCCGGCGGTTTACCGGCGGCTGGTCGTAACGCTGGTGCGGCTGCAGCCAGGGGCGATCTGTTGTTGTTTTTAGATGCGGACGTTATTTTGCCGGATCCTAAATTCCTAGAAGATACCGTAGCCGAATTCCGCCAGCGTGAGTTGGGTGTAGCGACGTGTAAAGTTGAGCCGCTATCAACCAAGAAGATCGACAAATATATGCACGAAGGTTTCAATTATTTTATGTGGGTGATGTCCGCCATAAAACCACACGCACCCGGATTCTGTATTTTTGCTCGTCGGGATGTTCACCAATTAATTGGTGGTTTTGACGAGGCGATTAAATTAGCCGAGGATCATGATTATGTTGAGCGGGCCGGTCGGGTTGCTAAGTTTCGCGTCTTGAAGTCACATCGTATTCCGGTTTCAGTGCGACGACTCGATAAAGATGGTCGATTCAAAACTTTTTTGAAATACATCGCCGCTGAAATTCATATCAGAACCAAAGGAGCCATCAAAAGTGATTTATTCAAGTATCGATTCGGGTATCAAGAAGAGGAACATTCTGAGAAGAAAAATAATAAAACTGTCTGACAGTTTTTAACGCTAAACAGCACCGACGCTTTCCATTATAATAATGAAGAATCGTGTCGGTGGCGTGGACAATTTTTATTGAAGATTTTGTCGATAAATTCTAGGCCTATGTCTGAAAAAAATTTTTTAATGGGCAATGAAGTGCTCGGTCGGGCTGCCCGGGCAGCTCAGGCTGATGCCATGTATGGTTATCCAATAACTCCAGCGTCAGAGATTATGCATTTTTGGGCTGGTGAAGCTGGTAGTGAAGCTGGTCATGATCAGGGATTAGTTTTCCAACAGGCGGAAGATGAGATCGGGGCGGGTTTCATGTTGATCGGTGGTGTACTCGCTGGTCGTCGGGCTTTCACCGCCACTGCTGGACCGGGCCATGTTTTGATGCAGGATGCGTTTGCTATGGCCGAGGCCATGCGCCTTCCAGTTGTCGCCTACATTATGCAACGCGGTGGGCCGTCTACCTCGACCGTTATTTATTCTCAGCAGGAAGTAACTTTGGCTTGTTTCGGTGGAAACGGTAACGGTTTTCGCATCGTTTATGCTCCCTCTACGTTGCAGGAATTGTTTGATTACGGCTTGAAAGTTTTTAATACCGCTTGGAAATATCGCTTTCCGACCTTTCTTTTAGGTGATGGTTATCTGGCTAAGATGTTGGGCGAAGTAGAGTTGTATGATCCGGCTGAACGCGGTCTGGAAATCGTACCAACCGAACCTTATCTCCTGGAGAAGAAGCGGGGGATTGATTTGAAAAACGTGATCCCTTCACCTGAGCTCGAAGTGCGTTATTCTGATGGGGTGGAATATGCTTGTTTGCGCAATTGTTTAAATATGGAAGAGGAGACTCTTACAGTAAATCAGGAAATAAAAGCCGCCTGGGATAAGATGGCCAAAGAAGTGGTCGAGCATGAATATGTTGGTCAGTCAGCAGCGAAGACCGTGGTTGTGGCTCAGGGCATCGTAGCCGCGGCAGCTCGGCAGGCGGTTCAGGAAGCAAGTGGCTCGGTTGGTTTATTCCGTCCGATTACGTTGAATCCGTTTCCAGTTGAGGCTTTACGTCGGTCGGTGGCTGGAGCTGAACGAATTATTATCGCTGAGTCGGCCTATAATCAGTTGGGGCGAATGGTGAAAGACGCGTTATATGGTCAGGTGCAGGTTCCGATTACGGAGTACTATCGACCATCGATGAGTATTTTGCCCGAGGAGATAGCCGAGCTGATTAAAGATAACGTAGCCGTTTAGTTTATGCCGGAAGAAATGAGCAAGTTAGAAATTAGGTCAGCACTGCCAAAATGTGCGCGATTGGATTCCAAACCACACTTGTTTTGTCCTGGTTGTGGTCATCCGGAGGTGCTGAAGGCGCTCGGTTTTGCCGTGGATGAACTTGGTTTACAGAGGCGGATCGCTTTCGGTGTTGATATCGGTTGTTCGTTGTTAGCCTGGGATTTTTTTGATTTCGATACGGTTGAGACACATCACGGGCGAACTGTGCCGGTGATGGTTGGTTTACGTTTAGGTAATCCGGAGGCAATTGCCGTGGCTTATGTCGGTGATGGCGGAGCTTACGCTATCGGCGCAGGTCATTTGCTGAATGCCGCCATTAGAAATGACAATATTTTAACCATCGTGGTTAATAATGGTTTATATGCCATGACCGGCGGACAGGAGGCACCGACCACTCATCCTGGCTGGAAAGTTAAGACCGCGCCCTATGGCGCAGATCAATACTATATTAAAGCGCCGGAAATTATTCGGAACGTTAATCCCGCGGCATTTGTGGCGCGCGGTATCACCAGTCGTCAGCCGGAATTGCGTCAATTGATGAAAGACGCGCTTCAACATATTAATGGTAATCACGGTTTTGCTTTTCTGGAAGTGTTGTCACAGTGCCCATTAAATTGGAAAACCATGGACAGCGCCGAGGCTACATTCCGTGTGCTAGAACAGGAACACGCTAAGTTGTTTCCGACCGGAAGATTTTAGATTAGTTGCAAAATTATGGCTGACACTTACAACATTATTATCTCTGGAGAGGGTGGGCAGGGTGTGCTTTCGATCGCAGAAATTATTGCCCAGGCTGCTTGGTTGCAAGGCAAGCAGGCAGTTTGTGTGCCATATTTTAGCACCGAAAAACGCGGTGGAATCTCGATGGCTTTTGCTCAGATCAGTGACCGGCCCATTGCTTTTCCCAAGTTTCGGCAGGCTGATCTTTGGGTGGCACTTTCCGAGCGAGCGGTGACCCGCCTGGAGAGTTATCTTAAAGCCGGCACAACGGTGATTGTAAACTCACATTTAGTAAAAGATTTATCGAAGCTTGAGTCGTGGCAACCCCGAATTATCGATGCCACAAAGATTGCCAAGGAGCAGCTGCATAAGCCACGCACTTTTAATATGGTTATTCTGGGAGCCATGCTTAATTTTGTGCCTGGTATAAGTAAAGAAGGTTTTGCCGCCGCACTCGACAAGCAATTTGCTGATAAATACGCACGCGATCCGGAATTAAAAAAGTTGAATCAACAAGCTTTTGAAATCGGTTACGAACTAATCAAGAAATAGTTGATGCGGCACAAGTTGATTGATTAGAAATAATCGTAACTAAAGCATTCGTTCGGCTTCGGGTAATAATTTTCAATTTTCATCCATTAATCACATGCCTATTAATTTACCGATAACACCGCAGGATTGGCCCAGGCGTCTTAAGGACGCTTTGTTCGGTTCGAATGACGCCATGCTTTCCGAGCTTTTACTAAAAGTTGGCGATGATGAGCTGGTTCACATCATTGACCAGCTGGCCATTAAGTCCAAGCTTCAGATTTTTCGTCTTCTATCACTTGAGCGGCGAGTGAAAATTTTTATTGATCTGAGCGATTGGTCGGTTGAATCAATAATGCCCCGACTGCGTTTTGAGGAAATTTGGGAGCTGATTAAAGCAGCCCAGTCAGATGACGCCGCGGATATCATTCAATGGCTGGATGATTCAATGCGTGATCGGGTAACTGAACGCCTGACGCGTGATGGTGATCCGCATGGTCTGCTGCCCCTATTGGTTTTTGACGAACATTCGGCCGGTGGTCGTATGAAAACCGAGATATTGCGTTTTCATGAGGAGTGCACTGTAGAGGAAGCGCGGCGGTTGATTGCCGCTGATTCTGATGCACGGCGTAAATCGCACTATGTTTATGTGGTTGATAAGTTAGATACCTTGCTTGGGAGATTCTCATTAATCAAGCTATTGCAGGCAGCAGCAGACAGTCGATTAAATCAAATGATGAATGTCGATATTGCCGCCTTGCCAGCAACGATGGATCAGGAAGATGTAGCTTTGATCTTTGATGAGCAGAGCGCTATTGAATTGCCGGTAGTTAATCATCGGCAAAAGTTGCTGGGCGTAATTACCGCAGACGATATATTTGCTGTCCTTGAAGAAGAGCATGGTGAGGATGTGACGCGATTAGCTGGTGTGCATGAAGACGCACACATTACTGATCCGATTTGGTTGTCGGCACGACGACGTATTCCATGGCTGGGTATCAATTTGATTACGGCGTTGATCGCAGCTATTGTGGTCAGCCTTTTTCAGGCCACGTTACAAGAGATGGTCATTTTAGCAGCGTTTATGCCGGTGGTGGCAGGTCTGGGTGGCAACGCGGCACAACAGGCTTTGGCAGTAACAATCAGAGCAATTGCTTTAAGAGAATTGCGACACTTGCGTATTATGCGAGTAGTGGCCAAAGAAGTAACTGTTGGAGTGATGAACGGCTTTTTGGCTGGGGTGATTATCGGTTTTTTGGCGGCGCTTTGGACTGGTGACTGGGCCTTTGGTGCAGTGTTAGTAATAGCTCTATCAATTAACTTATTACTGGCTGGTTTTGTGGGGGTGGCCATACCTCTCGTCATGCGAGCTCTGAAATCTGATCCAGCCCTGGCTTCCACGGTTTTTGTTACTGCCGCCACTGATATTTGTGGCTTTGCAATTTTTCTCGGTTTGGCCACGGTGTTGTTATAGAGGTTGGGATCGCGTCTTTAATGCTTAGTTCTTGAGGATTATGAAAAAAGTTCCGAATAATTTGGAGTTTGTCAGAGATTTAACCTGGCCGGAAGTTTTTGAAATTTGGCGTCAAAATGAGGAGAGGAGTGATGCTTGGCGGAAGCACTGGCTTGAGCGAGGTTTTGCTTCTTGGGAAGATTGGCGCCGTCGGTATGTTGAAGCTGCTGGGTTGGCTGAAAGTAGCTGGAAATTGTATCGCGTCATTGATGCGGGGCGTACAGTGGCTGGATTTCATGGCGGATCTTTCAAGAGTTGGGTCGATAAGTTTTATCAGGGAGTTACGGCACCAACTTTTGCCGCGCTGACCGAGCAGCCAGATATTCGTCTTCACCAGGGGATTCGACAAATGATTGAGACTTTTCGTGATCCGACTACGACCATTTCCGCTATGCTGACCGATGATGGTGTAGTGATCGTTGAGGGCATGCATCGATGTTGCGCGGTTGTTTTGGCAGCAGTCGAAGGAAAACCGATGGCCGTGGAATTTTATCTGGCCTTGGGTGAGTGTCCGAGGGACAATTTGCCGATCATGGGTGGTTATCGAATGGATGAAGCTAAGAGCTGAAAAATCAAGCCGGGATTTATTTTGTATTGACGTCAACAATTAAGCTCAGTAAAAACAATCTAGTCGTCATCTGTATATCTATGTCAGAAAAAAATAAGACATCACATAAAAGCGGAGAATCTCTGGAAAGACAACTTTTTAAAGCTGCTGACAAGCTCCGCAAGACTATGGATGCGGCCGAATACAAGCATGTTGTGCTCGGTCTGATTTTTCTCAAGTACATCTCTGATTCTTTTTTGGCTCTACACATGAAATAGGTCAGACAGCCCGCACTAAGCCAATCTGGCATTTTAATAAAAAACCATCGATTTAAATCGATGGTTTTTGTGTGGAGTTGACTACGATTAGTGACAATCCTGGTTGAGGATGTTGTGCAATAGAGCCATGCGGATATACTGACCGTTTTCTGCCTGACGAAAATAAGCCGCGCGCGGGTCGCTATCTACACCAGTTGTGATTTCATTCACTCGGGGCAGCGGATGCATGATGATTGATTTTTCTTTCATCATGGCAAGAAGTTCGGCATTGATAATATATCGACCGAATACTTCTTCATATTCAGAAATCCGATCACCAAAGCGCTCTTTTTGAATGCGTGTGACATATAATACATCAGCGCAGCGAGCGGCCAGTTCCAGATTATCGAGCTCTTCCCATGGAATGTTGTGACGATCCAGATATTCTTTGATATCCGGTCGCATTCGCACTACTTCATGTGCCACGAAGAGGAGTTTGGTTGGGCGAAATTTGCCCAATAAATAGGCAAGTGAACGCACGGTGCGACCGTAAGCGAGATCACCGACAAACGCAATGATGCGATCATCAATGCCTCCTAATTCATCTTCGATGGTGAATACGTCAAGTAGAGCTTGGGTTGGATGTTGTCCAGCTCCGTCACCAGCGTTGATAACTGGTACGCGACTTACGGCTGCCGCGCGTGCGGCGGCACCCTGCTCCTTATGTCGCAGAACAATGACGTCTGCGTAAGAAGAGGCCATACGGATAGTATCCTCGAGTGTTTCTCCCTTTGAAACGGAAGAAAATTGCTCGGCATTTTCTGTCGAGAGTACTCGACCACCCAAACGAATCATAGCCGCTTCGTGTGAGAAGCGGGTACGCGTTGATGGCTCATAGAAAAGTGATGCCATCAAGTAGCCTTCGAGGCAATGAGCGTGTTGTCTTGATTTGGGATAGCGGTGTTTGATGCTATCTCTCATCACCCTGGTTAAGGAAAATAATTCTTCCAGCCCAGGCCGATCCCACTGTTGAGCTTCAATGACATGACGAATTTTTCTCATCATCACTCCTGTTAGTCAATCAATTTAAAGAACCTCAGCAAGAATATATTTGTCAGCGTCGTTGGTCAAGGTAATTTATCAACCACTGCCGAGCGTATTATAAATATGTCGAATTAGTTATAATTAAAATCGTTAATCACCATCAAATATGCCAAATGAATTAATGAAAATTTCGATTGAAGTTTCCGCGCGACATGTGCATTTATCGACTGCTGATCTGGCTGCGTTGTTTGGAGCAAATTATGAACTGACTAAACTCAAGGATCTATCTCAGCCCGGTCAGTGGGCAGCCGAAGAAAAAATAACGGTTCGCGGTCCACGAGGCGAACTTGAGTGTCGAGTTCTTGGACCATGTCGCCCGGCTAGCCAAGTTGAACTGGCCAAAACCGACTGCCTAAAGCTGGGTATCGAACCAACATTGCGACTTTCGGGTGATCATGAGGACACGCCTGGCTGCACGCTGATTGGTCCCCAAGGTGAAATTGAATTTAAACGTGGTGTAATTGTGGCCAAGCGGCACATTCATTTGTCGGATGCTGAGGCGCTGGAGCGCAATTTAAAAAATGGTGATTCCGTTACGGTGGCAGTGCGAGGTGAACGCGCAATTAGTTTTCATAATGTAATTTTACGAACACATGAATCCTTTCGTTTGAATTTGCATCTCGATACAGACGAAGGCAATGCTGCTTGGCAGGAAGTTGGTGGTGGCCACGGAGAAATAATTCCATAAATCGTGGAATGGTTAGTGTTGATTTAATTTAAAGTATGATTTTGATCATTAATTCGGGTAGCTCTTCACTAAAATTTAGGATTTTTTCTGATGAGCTGAGACAATTAGGCGGCGGTATCATCGAACGATTAAAATTACCGCGGTCTTTTTTAGATTTTCAGATTGGGTCGGAAACCGGTCATCGTACTTTTGCACGCGGTTTGCATGATCATGTTGATGCCCTACAAGAAATTTTTACTATTCTAACTGAAACTGGTCTCAATTTGTCAGAAATACAAGCAGTCGGTCACCGGGTGGTACATGGCGGAGAGAAATTTATTCGTCCAACGCTAGTTACCAAACAGACACTCATGCAATTACATCATTACGATCAGTTAGCACCGCTTCATAATCCGGAAAATCTGGCCGGTATCGCGGCTGCGTTGGAACTTTTACCTCAGGCCAAACAAGTAGCGGTTTTTGATACGGCATTTCACGCGACCTTACCGGATTACGCCTACAGGTATGCTTTACCGCGTCGTTTGTATGAAAAATTTGGTGTTCGCAAGTATGGCTTTCACGGTATCTCACATCGTTTCGTTAGTGAGGAGGCAGCCAAAAAATTGAAAAAGCCGCTCAGCAAAATCAACCTCATCACTTGTCATCTGGGCAGCGGATCGTCTATCTGTGCTGTTCAGGCCGGACAATCAATAGACACCAGCATGGGATTGACTCCTCTTCAGGGTCTAATTATGTCTACTCGTTGTGGTGACATTGATCCGGCCATTCCACTTTTCATGGTGGATCAACTCGGTCGATCCATCGACGAAGTGTATGGCCTGCTTAATAATGAATCAGGTTTGATTGGTTTGACTGGTCACGCTGATTTACGCGATTTATTGGTGATTCTCGGCGAAAAGATACCCGGTTTTACGCCTAGAAAGCGGCCAAATAAAGAAGAATATGAACGCGCGCGATTGGCCGTGGATAAGCTTTGTTATGATGTGGTGCGTTATATCGGTGCTTACACTGCCCTTTTGGGGCGGGTTGACGCTATTGTATTTACGGCTGGAATCGGTGAGCGCAGTGCGGTGATTAGACGGCGAATCATGTCTCGGCTTAAATTGAATCCCAAGCCTCGAGTATTGGTTGTTCCAACCAATGAGGAGTTGGAAATTGCCCGTGAAATTAAGAGTTTGCTAGGTTGAGGAAAAAATTTGGTTTTAACGAGGTATGATCGCAGCAATTTTTTGTGGTTGAAGAATCGCTGTTTGGGTTGCTTTCGCGACTCATTTGGAGACTTGAAACTCACGAGCACATCTACTATACTCTTAACGATAAGTTCCTCGCGGCGGACGCGAGGTGGTTTATTTTTAAGAGAGACCTTTGCAAAAGTCCATTTCTGCTGTAATTTCAGGATTTCGGCTGCAAAATTGCATATGCTCCTCTGTTTATACTCCGTATAAACATCGTCGTATCTGCGATTTTTCGCTCAAAATTCTGAAATTTTGCGACGAAAGCGACTTTTGCAGAGGTCTCTAGACATAAAAGCAATGCTTCGGCGTTTTTTTAATAAAACCAGCAGTTCGGTGACCTGGGCGGCCGCATTACTCGGTATCGCTTCCTTGGCCAGTCGATTTCTCGGCATGTTTCGAGATCGGCTGCTTTCTGGTGCGTTCGGTGCCGGAACCGAACTCGATGCTTATTATGTCGCTTTCCGTGCGCCGGATTTAATGTTTGCCTTGTTTGTTGGTGGAGCGATTAGCGCCGGATTTATACCGGTATTCACCCGCTATGTAGCTGGAGAGCGCGCCGGTCAGATGGGTGAGACAGCAAGTATTTTTGCTTCACGGGTTATTTCGGTGTTGGGTGCCTGTTTGGCGCTTTTTTCGTTGGTTGGAATCGCTACGGCCAATTGGTTTGTACCGCTCTACACGTCTGGTTTTTCTCTAGAAAATCAACAGGTGGCTATCGCACTTACCCGTATCATGTTCCTGGCGATTTTTTTCCTCGGTTTATCGGCCGTGTTGTCCGGCATTCTTCAGACCTACAAGCGATTTGTGGTGTATTCTTTGTCACCGATCGTTTATAACCTAGGCATCATTCTGGGGGTGTTATTATTGGCTCCAACTTGGGGTATTTATGGTGTGGCCGTTGGTGTGGTGTTTGGTGCCTTTTTGCATATGAGTATTCAGTTGATTTCAGTTTGGCGCTTGGGTTTTTGTTTTTCCTGGTTATTTAATTTGCGTGAACCGGGTTTACGCGAAATTGGTCGAATGATGATACCGCGCACCGCCAGTTTGGCATTAGAGCACGTTAATCTGATTATTTTGACTGGTATCGCCTCCACTCTTGGAGTCGGTAGCATCGCGGTTTTTAATTTGGCGCTGAACTTACAGAGTTTGCCAGTGGGGGTGATTGGCGCCTCGTTCGCTGTAGCTTCGTTTCCATTCATTACAGAATTAGTGGAACGGGGCGATTACCATGGCGTTAAACGTGAATTTTCACGCATTGTTCGGACTGTAATGTTTTTGATTATTCCAGCGACCGTTGCTTTTTTATTACTCCGTGCCCAGATTGTTCGGGTGGTGTTGGGTACTGGCAATTTTGATTGGTCAAACACGATTGATACAGCCGACGCGCTGGCTCTTTTTTCGATCAGCATGTTTGCTCAGGCTCTTCTGCCATTTATCGTTAAAACATTTTTTGCTTTTCATAATGTTAAATGGCCGTTGCTGGTTGTTACGTTTAGCGTGATCTTTGAGCGGTTATTGGCCTGGCGATTGGTTGCAGCTGGTTTAGAGACTTCCGGTTTGGTTCTGGCATTTTCGGTTAGTGCCGCCCTACGCATCGTCTTACTATGGGTATTGTTGCGATTGATGATCGGTGCGCTGGATGAAATAAAGATTATCCGATCTTTAATGATTATCATGGTTGCCGCGGTGGCCATGGGGTTGGCGATGCAGGGGATTAAGATTTTAGTCGGTGACTTGGTGGATATGCGCACTTTTTTTGGTGTATTTTTGCAGGGTTGTACAGCTGGCACAGCTGGTCTTGCCGTATACTTCGCCGTGACGTATTTTCTTGGTAGTGAAGAGGCACGACAACTGGCTGGAAGTTTAACCACCCGGTTAGCACCAGTTTCTGTTCACGATGAATATGAACAACATTAGAAATTTTTGTATCATCGCTCATATTGATCACGGCAAGTCCACGCTAGCGGATCGTTTTTTGGAATTTACGGGTACGGTCAGCCATCGTGAGATGAAAGAACAAATGTTGGATTCCATGGATTTAGAACGAGAGCGCGGCATTACGATTAAATTACAGCCGGCACGCATGAATTTTCAGGCCGATGGTGGACAAGAATATATTTTGAATCTGATTGATACACCCGGTCATGTTGATTTTAATTATGAAGTTTCGCGTTCTTTGGCCGCGGTTGAAGGTGCACTACTGTTAGTGGATGCCACACAGGGTGTGCAGGCGCAGACTATCGGTAATTTGTATCTGGCTATAGAGCAGAATCTGACCATTATTCCGGTAGTGAATAAAGTAGACCTGCCTAATGCTCGACCAGAAGAAGTGGCGCTCGAGATTGCTGATTTGCTGGGTTGTCGGCCGGATGAAGTATTGTTTACTTCCGGTAAGACAGGTGCTGGAGTCAAAGAAGTATTGTCAGCTGTAGTGCAACGAGTTCCGGCGCCGGCCGGCAATCCGGCTGCACCACTACGAGCCATGGTGTTTGATTCTATTTTTGATACTTATCGTGGTGTAGTGGCTTACATTCGAGTGATCGATGGAACTATTTCTCGAGGCTGCGATTTCACCATGACTGCCACTGATGCTGAAGGAGAGATGTTGGAGGTTGGTTATTTTCGACCTAAGATGGTTCGAGCTGATAAATTATTCGCCGGAGAAATTGGTTATATGGTGACTGGATTTAAAGAGATTGATCATTGTCGGGTTGGTGATACGGTAACGGTTAATGATTTTCGTGAATTGGGAGTAAAGCCCTTGCCGGGTTATCGAGAAAGCCACCCCATGGTATTTGCGGGTATTTTTCCTCGAGAGGGTGATGAATTCGAGCGTCTGCGCGATGCTATGGAAAAACTTAAATTGAATGACGCGGCATTGACATTCGAACCGGAACATTCGTCCGCTTTAGGTTTTGGTTTTCGTTGCGGCTTTCTCGGCATGTTACATCTTGAAATAGCCCAGGAGCGATTACGTCGTGAACACAATATAGATATTGTAGTCACACTACCGTCAGTTGCTTACGAGGTGTTGCGTACTAACGGTGAAAAGCATATCGCCAAGAGTCCGGTTGACTTACCTGATCCAAGTCGTATCGCTTCGATTAACGAACCATGGGTGAAGGCGGATATCGTATCACCCAAAGAACATGTCGGAGCTATTATGGCGCTGGCTCAGGAAAAACGCGGTATCTATCTTAATACGGAATATTTGGCCGCCGGTCAAAGTGAATCTGGTCGAATTATCGCTCATTATAATTTGCCGCTCGCGTCGATCTTGGTAGATTTCTACGATAAATTAAAAGGCGCCACATCGGGTTACGCTTCATTGAATTATGAAGTTGTTGGTTATAAGCCGGCCGATGTGATTCGTATGGATATTTTGGTTAATGAGGAGCCGGTCGAGGCATTGTCATTGATTGTTTATAAAGATGCGGCCACGCGAGAAGGTCGGCGGATTGTCGATAAATTAAAAGAAACTTTGCCGCGACAGCAGTTCGAGATAAAAATTCAGGCGGCCGTAGGGAGTAAAATCGTCGCCAGTTCACGCATTGCTCCGTACCGCAAAGATGTTACCGCTAAATTATATGGTGGTGATGTGAGCCGTAAGCAAAAGTTGCTTGAAAAGCAGAAAAAGGGCAAAAAGAAGCTGGGCAAGGGTGGACATGTAGATATTCCATCAGAAGCATATTTTGCTGTCTTGAAAAGATAATAGTTAGTGCGTGAGCCGTCCTGGTTCGACTCACCAAGATCGAAAACTTATGCGAATTTTTAATCGAAAAATCAGAAAGCGCAAAATAAAGAAATTCGGCTGGCTGGTTATTTATGGTTTAGCGGTGATATCAATGGTGGCTTTTACGTTGGCACCTCTGGCGAAATAATCGTCACAACTTATACAGGCATCAGATGGAAGAATATTTTTTTGGTTGACGGTGATTTATAGGTTGATCTAAATTTTAATTTAATACGGTTATGGATAAACGTTGGCAATTGGCTGAACCGATCAATGATGCTTGGCGTGATAAATTTCCAGAACTGCATCCGATTACCGTTCAACTGCTTAAGAATCGTGGTATCGAAACTCAACAGCAGGTGGACGAATTTTTATTGCCAGATTATGGAGAAAATCTTCATGATCCATTTTTGTTTCGTGAAATGGAATTAGTTTGTCGGCGTATTTGGTCGGCGATTGAAGACGGTGAGCGCCTGACGGTGTTTGGTGATTACGATGCTGATGGGGTTTGCGGCACAGCTATTCTGCTAACCACATTTCGACAAGTGGCAGATTTATGCGGCAGTGATCCAGAGTTGATCAATAGTTACATTCCACATCGTGAGTATGAGGGCTATGGTTTGAACAATGAGGCAGTTCGAAGCATTGCTGACTCCGGAAGTCGATTGATTATCACCGTGGATTGCGGAATTAGCAATGCGACAGAAGTTGATTTGGTTCATCAGCTTGGTTTGGATATCATCGTAACCGATCATCATCAAGTGCCGGAACATGTACCGAATTGTTTAATCATTCATCCATTGGTGCCGGGTGAAAATTATCCGCATGACTGTCTAGCTGGAGCTGGTGTAGCTTTCAAGTTGGCCGCTGCATTTTTAGACTACGCACGACAACAAGGCTTGGAAATTCCGGTCGGCCAGGAAAAATGGTTGCTTGATTTGGTGGCCATTGCTACGGTAACCGACTTTATGAAATTAGTCGGTGAGAATCGAACGCTCGAAAAGTGGGGGTTGGTGGTTTTGAATAAAACCCGACGACCAGGCTTGCGTAAATTAATCGAAGCTGCTGGTTTGGAATTGGGCAAACTAGACACAGTTTCTGTCGGTTATTATCTTGGTCCACGAATTAATGCTGCTTCACGCATGGAGCATGCTGATTTGGCGCTCGAGACACTGCTTATTAAAGATGAAACTCAGGCCATGGATTTAGCGCGAAAACTCAATTTATGTAATGCCGAACGACAGCGGGTTACCGAAGAGATTTATCGCCAGGCAGCAAAGATGTTTGTTCCAGACAAGAAAGTGCAGGTAATCGTTGGTACTGGTTGGTCGGCTGGTGTGGTTGGCATTGTGGCTGGTAAGTTAGTAACGGACTGGGGTGTACCAGTATTTGTTCTTAGTGAGCAGGAAGATGGGCGGATCGTTGGTTCGGGTCGTGGCATCAGAGAGTTTGATTTGGTTGATTTATTGCGTACCTCAGCGAACTTTTTAGCTCGTTATGGTGGTCATCCCGAAGCTTGCGGACTGACTATTGAGAAACAGGAAAATCTTGATGGTTTTATAGCTCAAGCCTGGCAATATGCCGAGGAAAAATTGGCTGATCGTGATTTACGACCAATGTTACAATTAGACGCAGAATTACTAACTGATCAGATTACCTGGGATTTAATCAATGAACTGGAACGATTTGAACCATTTGGTGTCGGCAATCCCAAGCCGTTGTTTTTAATAAAAAATGCGCAATTAATATCATTTCAGCCTGTTGGTAAAGACGGCAAGCACGTGCGAGTATCTACGCGCGGCGTCGGTCCACGCGAACTAAAATTAATTGGTTTTGGCTTCGCTGAGCGGGTAGCCGCCTTTATTCCAGGAGATGAGATTGATGTAGTGGTTGAGTTGGGGGTGAATGAATGGAACGGAACCAAGAATATTCAAGTAAGAATGGTTGATCTACGGCGTAGTCTGGAGAAAAAAGACAAGCTTGAATCCAAGGTGGTGCAAGCGGCGGCCAATGATTAATATTTAAATGTATGAAAAAGTTAATTATCCATACAGATGGTGGTGCACGCGGTAATCCTGGACCAGCGGGTATCGGTGTTCTAATCGAAGACGAAGCTGGTAACACTGTACTTGAACACTCGCGTTACATTGGCGAGACCACTAACAACCAGGCCGAATATAGTGCTGTTATCGATGCTTTGCAACACGCCAAAGGATTAGAGGCGACCGAGGTAGCGGTTTTTCTTGATTCAGAATTAGTTGTTCGCCAGTTGAACGGCGAATATAAAGTAAAAGACCCTGGTTTGGCCCAGCAATTTCTTAAAGTTCATAATCTGCGCTGTGCTTTTCGCCAAGTTACTTTTACGCATATTCGGCGTGAATTGAACAAACGAGCTGATCGACTAGCCAACGAGGCCATGGATCGGTTGGAGTGAGCCGCACAGTTATTACGTGCCATACCCGGACAGAATATCAGGCAGTTTGATTAAAACTGTCTGTTTTTAAATCGATGAATTGAATCGTTTTTGTGTGTATAAAGCCACGGCTGAATGAGTCTTCTATGTTATAATCAACTCGCATATGGAGATTAATCTGCGCCAGGTAAACATCAGATTATTTATCGCCGTGGCTGTTGTTGCGGCGGCTTTTGTGTTGTTAATTCCTCGAACAGCTCAGGCCGGTTTAGCTGAAAATGTGAGCGGCTGGGCTTGGTCCGGGTCAGTTGGTTGGATCTCACTTAACTGCACTAATAATGATACCTGCGACAGCGTTGATTATGGTGTAACCCTGGTAGACATTGAGGAATTGGAAGGCTGGGCTGATTTATTTGGTTGGGCTTGGTCAGAAACAGTTGGTTGGATTTGTTTTGGTCAGACTTGTGGCGGTGTTACCCCGGAAGGTGGTCCAGCCTACGCACAATATCGGGATTTTTATGAAGATCGTTCAGATGAAATTTATGGTTGGGCCAGGATTGAATCTTTGGGTGATGATGGTTGGATCTCACTTAATTGCGACAATTTGAATGAATGCGCGGCTTCAAATTATCACTTAGTCATTGATCCGCTGTCCGGAAATTTTACTCAGGGTTTGTTCAGTGATCACTGGGCGTGGGGTGGCAATGATGAAGTTGAAGGTGCAGGCTGGGTTGATTTTTCTTGGACCCAAACTTTATGGACCGCCTCACGGCTCGGTACAATTTTGCGTCCCGAGGGAATCTATGAGCCGGAAAATGTTGCCCTGCGAGGCACTCATTTGTCGTTAGTGCAAATAGGTTTTGTCGGTTTATCAGCCGCTCAGGATTTTTTACTGGAATGTGATTTGACTCTGGCTGATGGATCGCGACGACAATTGCGTAAAGTATTACCCGAGACCATTCGAGATGGTGTCGAATCACTCGAATATGCGGTGACTAATCTGGACGCGATAACGGAAAATACACTTTGGACCATTGATGCCTGTCGGATTGGTGGTTATTTATCACTGATCAACTGTGTATCAGATGCACAATGTGCAGTTGATCAATTCTGTGATGAGATCGGCGGTTTTTGTCGGACTCGGGTACGCGAGAAAGTGCGCAAGTGGCCAATTTTTACCCACTCAAATACCTGGTTGGGACTGGGTTTGAATGAAGATCAATACAACGCCCTGCGTTGTCAGGCTGGTTTTGCCGGCAATTATTTTAATAACTCAGCTAATTGTGATTTTCCCGGCGACGCGTCATTTTCATTATTGATGAGACGCGGTGTGCCGCTTGAAGGTAATTGTCACGACGGTCTCGACAATGATGGCAATGGAGAAATTGATTGCGCTGATCGTTATTGCCGCGGAATTTCTTATCGTTGTCAGACTTTGCCCCGAACCTTTTGTCTTTGGGGCGCGGTCGGAGATGGTTTGATTGATTGCTCTGATCCAGCCTATGAGATTGGTCAGCTATGTTGCGGTCAACAACCACCCTCACCAGTTACGCCGGACATTCAGCAGATTGTCGACGGTTTAGAGTGTTCGTATGGCGATCCCAATGATGGATATTTTGATTGTGATTGCACCTCAGAAGAACGTTTTAATGAAAGTCCGGATGATGATTGTTTTGCGCCTGGTTATAGTGCCGGGGATTTGTGCTGTACGGCTGATAGTGACGTAGTAATTGAATAGTGAATGATTAGAGAAAGATTAAAGTCGAAAATAAGCTTGATTTTCGGAGTGGTGACCGCCGCGACTTTGTCGTTGTTTTTTGTGCTGGTGTTTTTTCCAATGGTGACCAGGGCAATCGTGGCGCCGGTACCCTGCGCTGGAAATATTTGCACTGGCGAGATTATTGTTGGCGGACAGACCGTTCAATATGCTTACACCCAGCATATTCAACCAAATGGTTTACTCAAGGTTCGATTTAATGCCGGTATTTACAACACAGGGACGCTAATTTCACACATGATTCATAATCTTCCAGCATTCACTGCTTGGAATAAATATACCCACCCGACCAGCGGCGCAATTTTTTTACCGGATGAAGATATCAATCCAGTTCGTACCGCCTATGAACGACTCAAGAGTGATGGTTGTGATTCTTGTATTGTGGATCAGGTACTAACCGTCAGTTATGCGGGGTTGGCGCCAGGCTCGTATACTTTCAGCTTGTCGGTTTTTCATAATGGTGCGAGCGGCACGAGAAATAATTTAGTATTTTATGTTGATGCGGCCGCGCCAACCGGCGGCAACGAGTCAGAAGTCTGGGGTGCTATACCCGGATTAGACGCGCCCTGTGCGGACAGTTTCGATAACGATTTGAACTATTATTCCGATTGCAGTGATATAGCTTGTGTTGGTTCGGTTGGACGAGTGGCTGACGGCGCAATTTGTCAGTCACCAGAAGTTATTTGTTCTGATGATTTCGATAACGACGGTGATGGGTTGGTTGATTGTCTTGATAATAATTGCAATGGACAAGTCGGTCGAATTTTTGATGGGGCGTTGTGTCAATATGAAAATGAACGCGGAGCCGTATCTTGTAGTGATAATTTTGATAACGATGGTGATGGTTTGATTGATTGTCTGGACAATTTGGAAACTATCCCCGGACAATCTTGTTGGAAACAACCGGGTAGTGGTTGTCCATTGATTGAAAACTGTGCCACTGGCTGGGACGACGACGAGGACATGAGTTACCTCGATAACTGGGACGATCAACCTTTAACTGGTATCAATTGTCAGGATTATGATTGCTTTGAAAACGCGGTTTGTCCCAGCGTTGAGCATCGAACTGCAGCAGGCGATGATGCTGATCTGCAGTGTTTTAACGGTTTAGACGACGATCTTGACGGATTAACTGATTGCGGCGATCCGGATTGTTTGGGCATGGATGATGGTGCTGGTAGTCCAAACATGTGCTTTGAATCGGAATTTAATTTGGTAGAAAGATATCAGCTTTGTAATAACTATTTTAATGATGACGGTGATGCGTCATATGATTGTGCGGATGTTGATTGTCGCCGAAGATTCGGGAACTGCGGACCGTGTCCGGAGCGTGAAGATTTAACTTATGCTTCTTGTGCAGATGGCACGGACGATGATTCTGATGGAGCGATTGATTGTGCGGACGCCGATTGCATTAATCCAGGTCCAGGTCCAATGAGTAGTCTGGGTTATTTAGCTAATGCCGCCCGTTGTTCGGCGGCGGAAAACAGCCATGATCTTTGTTCAGATAGTTGGGATAACGATGCGGATGGTCAAGTTGATTGCGCTGATGTTGGTTGTCTTGGTTTTCGTGGTGGCTGGGTGGATACAAATTTTGATGGATTACCAGACCCTGTTTGGTGCGAAGCAGTGGAAACCAGTTGCGGCGATCGTTTTGATAATGATCTTGATGGTTTCATTGATTGTATGGATTCAGATTGCTGGGGTTTAGGTGGTTGTTCTCCGTCAAACATCAGCGCGGCCTGTCAAATTGTTCCGCGTCTTGGTTCATTCACAGCTTTTTCATCGGTTGATCCAACGATTACTGGTGCGGCTACCGTGGCCACTCATGTCAATTCAGTTGATACGATCAGATTAATTGGTAGTGGTTTATACACCTCAATTACTATCGTTATTGGTGATAATACCGACGACAATGCTGTGTATCCTTACGCTGATCCGGCTTGTGTTTTGTCCGGCCAAGGAGCTGATCAGCTAGCATTTACTCAAGTGCCGGAACGTGTTATCCATCTTTATAATTTGTCCGGTGAAATAATTGACGGTTTCAACTTAACCCTCACCTGTCCAACTCCAGCTGAGCCGCAAGGATGGCAAAGTTTTCCGATCAGTATTTCCGTTCTTAAATCACCTGGCGATCAGACAGAAACCGGCGATCGGATTTTCAATTACGTTCTTTATGAAGATACTCAGCCAACTATAAATATAATTGAGGCTGAAGGTGAGGGTCCGGTCGGTTCATTGACGGTGGAGCGTGGCGCGGTTCGTCGTTTTCGGGTTAGTGCCCTGGATCCGGATTTAGGTATTGGTAGTAGCGGAATTTGTTCATGCACAGTCGAAGTTGACGGGATTGAGTATGCTACAGCTGATGGCAATTGTGTTACCGGAGTTGTGTCCGGCGCGTTATTCGATGACGGTGTTATTAATGTTCGGGCACGAGCCGAAGACGGTGTTAATAATATTGGCAACTACACTCCGCTCATACCGATTAACGTGAATGTCACGCCGCACATGATCGATCCAAATTTAACTGCTGTACCGGCTGGTTTGCCGGCCGGGTGGCAGGGCAGCCCGTTCTTTAAAGACGGTCAAATGGATTTGGATTTAGAGGTTCGTTTTGAGACTGCCAACAGCGATGCCTTTTTATTACCATCTTGTGCGGTTTGGATCAGAGATAGATTTGGAAATGTAATTGGTGGTCCACCTGGTCCGACCGCTAACATTTTTGGTGACAATTCTATTCTGCATTACATTCACTGTGTTGATACGATTACTTTGCCCGTTGGAATACCTGACGGTGAGTATTTTGTCACGGTTTCGGTTACTGATGAGGATGGAGATACTGCTTTCTCCAATCGGCAAGTGATTTATGTTTGTAATAATAAACCTCGTCCTGGTGACCCGGAATCAGTTTGTTCCTGGGCTGATTTTGACGGTGATGGCGCCAGCGAAGGATTGTACAGCAATCTTTACGCGGCGGATTTCAAGGCCTGTGACAATTGCGTTAATTTGCATAATCCGGATCAGATCGATCGTAACGCCAATGGTGTTGGGGAAGCCTGCGAACCAGATCGAGATCGAGGCCGGTGTGAATTGGATCGAGAAGTAGTTTGTGAGGTGGGCTTAAATCCACTCGAGTGCAATCCACCCGATGCTCCGGATTTACTCTGCTGTCCGGTTGATCCGTTGATTGGCGAGCCAGAGCAGTGCATCGAAGAGTGGGGTTTGTGTTTGCATGATTTTGATTATTGTTTTGACGATATGGAATGTGGTTGGTGCGAAGACGCCGGATTGCCGACTA